>JADMIO010866670.1_pt1 | contig 57384 bp, 43 predicted proteins | sample 8958161 | NCBI WGS metagenome assembly JADMIO01 (sample SAMN16585339, study PRJNA669376) | soil metagenome | isolation source: Crop rotation soil | place: USA: Cullars Rotation, Alabama | collected 2011 | reverse complement strand
CGCGACAACTTGTCCACGTGGAATTCTAAGCTTAGGATCCCAATGTGCTGGAAAGTTCGATCAGAATGGCGGCAAAGTCGTCTGGCAGACGCGGCTGGGCTCGCAGGCGTTCGGCACCCCCGTCACGTTCAAGGTGAAGGGGCGCCAATATATCGCCGTCGCTGCCGGCGGCGGTATGAACGCCTCCTCGGTGGCGCTCTTTCCCGGCATCGACCAATTGACGGGCAGCAATATGGTCTATGTCTTCGCGCTATCCGAGTAAGAGCCAGGATCTGGCTCGCCGCTTGATCGGGCACGCCGCGCCCGACATTCTTTGACGATGCAAAGATGGCTCCGCCGCAAGAGCGCTGATGGCGAAAGCCATGCGGGCAATCATCTGGTGCCCACCCTGTCTTGGTGGCACCTGGTGGCGCTGGGCGTCGGCGGAGTGGTGGGGACCGGCATCTATACCCTGGTCGGCGTGGGCGCCAATCTGGCGGGGCCCGCGGTCATCCTGTCGTTTCTTGTCGCCGGCCTAGTCTGCGTCTGCGCGGCGCTTTCCTATGCGGAAGTGGCGGCGATGATCCCCACATCGGGCAGCGCCTATACCTATAGCTATGTCGCGCTGGGCGAGATTTTCGCCTGGGTCGTGGGCTGGAGCTTGATCCTGGAATATTCCCTGGTGGTCAGTGCGGTTGCGGTCGGCTGGTCCGGCTATGTCAGTGGTTTTCTGTCGGGGGTAGGCCTGCCGCTGCCAGCACAGTTGGCGGCGGGACCTTATGCCGGCGGCCTGATCAATCTTCCGGCGATCGTGATTATCGCCCTGGTGGCCGGGATGCTCTCGGCCGGCACCCGCGAAAGTGCGACCCTGAATGCCATCCTGGTTGTGATTAAGCTGGCTGCGCTTGTCGTCTTTATCGCCTTGGCGGGCCGGCACTTCCATCTTTCGGCCTTCCAGCCCTTCATGCCTTATGGCTTTTCGGGGCACGATCCCCATGGCGTGCCGCGTGGCGTGATGGCGGCGGCGGCCATCATCTTTTTCGCCTTCTATGGCTTCGATGCCATTTCGACCGCCAGCGAGGAAGCCAAAAATCCGGGCCGCGATATTCCAGTCGGTATCGTCGGTTCGCTTTTCATTTGCACCCTGATTTACATCGGCGTGGCGGCCGCGGCGGTGGGCTCGATGCCTTTCACCGAATATGCGCACAGCCCCGAACCCTTGGCCCTGATCCTGCGCAAGCTGGGCTCCGCGGGGGCCGCCATCATGATCGGCGCCGCCGCGGTCATTGCCCTTCCCACCGTGATCCTGGCTTTCCTTTATGGTCAGAGCCGCATCTTCTTTGTGATGGCCCGCGATGGTCTGCTCCCGCGTGCCCTGGCCGTCATCAATGCCCGCACCGGCACGCCCATCCGGATCACCTGGGCGACGGCCGTGGTGGTCGGCATCCTGGCAGGGATCGTGCCCCTGGATCAGATCGCAGCCTTGGCCAATGCGGGCACCTTGCTAGCCTTCATTGCGGTCGCCTTGTGCATGCTGGTTTTGCGCCGCCGCCAGCCGGATTTGCCACGACCGTTCCGCATCAGGGGCGCCCGGGTCATCGGCCCGGCTGCCATGTTGGGATGCTTTTACTTGTTTCTCAGCCTGCCGCCCAGGACGCAAGCCTTCTTCGCGGCCTGGAATGTCTTCGGGCTGGTCATTTATGGCCTGACCACCCGGTCACTGGCGGATGATGCTGCATCGGCTTGAGATACCCATCATTGCGTCCGGTCGGAAAAAACCGCGCGCCAGTCTGTCACCTCGTCCACCATCGTCTGGGTGATCTGACTGGAAAGCGCGGTGACCCGCGCCAGTGTCACGTCTGTCTCTTCGCGCAATTTCCGCACCTGGCCGGCGTAGGATTCGAAAGCGGCGGCCATGGCGGCTGAGCGATGGGCGGTGCGGGTGAATTCGCCCTGGTTGTTGATGCCCTCCAGCGCCGCTCCCAAAGCCGGCAGCGCCGCCGATGCCAAAAGCAGCCATCGTCCCCATCCGGCCGGGATCAGGGTGTCGCCCCCGGTTATCACTTGCAGCAGGAAACGCGTGCCGACACCCAGAACCGTCAGACCAAGCAGCCACAGGGTCATGCCGCGCAGCCGGCTGAAGATAAGACGGGCACGCTCCGCGGCCTGGGCATGAAAGCCCCATTGGCCGCTCTTGCTGTTCCCCACGATTCTGGACAGCGTATCCAGATACTCGCGCACATAGCTTGGCGTGACCTGGGCGCTGGGAATGCCGCAGGCACGGGCCACGGCGCGCATATGCCAGTACATCCAGGTCTGGCTTGGATCGCCATAGACCGCCAGATGTGGAGGAACGCGCGGCAGGGGCCGCGCCCCGCCCAAAGGAACGAGGATGCGCAACTGGCGGATCAGCTCGGCCAGCAGCCGGCATTCCATCCAGCGCCTGTGCCAGTGCAGCCGCCGCGCGGAGGTCAGCAAAAGCAGAATGCCGCTCAGGATCAACAGCTCCAGCAGAGCGCAAGGCTTTTCCCATGCTGTGCGGTTCATCGCCATAGGCAGCAGCGCCACGAACACCGCGGCCGCAGACAGAAGATAGGAAAGCAGAAAAGCGCTGCGGTCGGCGTCGGCATAAATATCGGCAAGCCCGTCGGCCCAGGCATAGTGCGGCCAAAGATGCGCGCTCACCCCATGGGAGAGCGACGAAGCCGGATCATGGCCGGCCCAACTCTCATCGTGATGGCTTTCGAAATCGGCGACGGCCAGCCTGGGCTGTGACAATTTTCCGGCGCCGACAAGATCGCGAAACATCTTCCACGGGAAGGCGAGATTTATGGGCGGCTTGTGGCGGCCGAAATATTGTCGCGGTGCGCTCGCCTGCGATTGCGGCAAGCGCAGCTCGGCCTCGACGATATGATGGACGGTATCCTTGAGGGCTCGCTGCTGGGGAGACGGCCGGTAGCGGCCTTCCGAATCCTTGGTGATGTCTGCGACCTTGTTCACAAACTGCCAATTCCGGGGCGCCAGCGCATCGATCCAGATCACCGGCACATGGTAGCGCACGGCTTCGAATATGGTGTCCACGGTCCCTCCGGCGCCCGCCGGCGCGCCGCCGTCCCAGACCGCGACCAGCAGGTCGGACTGATTGAGCACCACGCGGCCCGCGGCCATATAGGCATCGCCGGCGCGATCGCGCGCGCCATCCAGTTCGAACAGGGTCAGGTGATGGCGGCCACGGGCCTGTTCCAGCAGGCCCCGGAAATGATCGCGGGACTCGGTATCGAAGGCGTCGGGAATGAAATCCTTTTCGAACTCGCCTTGCGGGAAGGGCAGGGGCGAACAGAGCTCATAATCCAGCGCCAGCGCCAGCTCGGCGAAAATGCGATCCGATCCTTCGGCCAGCGGCGAGACCGCCCGCAACACCGGCGTCTGGCCGCTGTAGAGGGCATGGTCCGGTAGCGCGGCAGTCTCAAGAACGGCGTCTTTGGCATGTTCCAATGTGGTCCGCAGCATCGTGCGCAGATCGTCCAGGCGCCTCGCGTCGTCCGGCAGCCGGTTTGGGCGGTGGCCCACCACGCCGATGCGAAAAGTGGGGCGCGCCCTGGGCGGTGTGACGTGCTGCGTCAACGCGCGCCCTCCTCGCGCAGCGCCTTGGCCTGGCCTTCACTCAGCCAGCGCTCGATCAGGTCCGATCCCGTTTCCAAGCGCTTGAACAACAATGGCGAGGCACCATCGGGCACCATGGCCCAGATCTTGCCGCCTTTTTCCTGTGCCACCTCCCGCGCGCGGTTCCAGGCTTGCACGTTGCGCGGATCGGCCAGGATCACCAGCTGTGTGTCCGCTTCCAGGGATGCAGGCTCGAGCATATCGGCAAAGACCAGTTGCTCCCGGCACAGCGACATGCCGGCGGCATCGGCGATCTGGGGAAGCTTGCGCGCCATGCCGCGATTGTAGTCCTTGACCTTGTCGGGCAGGACATCCCACGCCACCAGGCGGTCATGGCGCTTGAGAAAATCATCCCGGATATCGGCGCGGGCCCAGCCCAAGGCCTGCAATTCCCGGCACCAGCGCCAATGCTCGAGCGCCGCCAGCTCTTCTATCGTTTCTGCATCCAAAGTCACCGGCGCCGCGCGCCCGTCCCGCAGGCGATAGCCGCAACAGCGCAGCCGGATGGGGATGAAGTCTGCCAAGGCGCGATTATTCTGCTTGTGAAATTCGCTGAGATTGCCCCATGGCACCGCGGCGGGAGAATCCGATTGCGCATTCTCCTCCAGCCAGACCTGATGGGCGGCCCGCGCCAGAATGTCCAAGGTCTGGTCCAGCAACGCTGCGGGCGTCGTCAGATCCGACAGGCTGCCGAAGGGCTTGAGCCGGTCGCGGAACAAGGATCGGGATTCCAGCTCGGAAAGAAATTCGCCCAGCTTCTGTTGCTGGCGCACCCGCACATAAACGGGACAGCCGAATGAGCCCATCGCATCCAGCATTTTGCGAATGCGCATGGCGGTGTTGATCGCGATCTCGTCGTCGCGCAGCGCCACAATGACGGCAAGAGGCGGCCTGGCATTCAGCTCCGCCGCCACCGTGCCCTGCCAGGAAAGGTCGTCGGGCATGAATTGGCAGGGCGTGAAATTGATGTCGGCAATCTCTGTGACGCCGGCGGCCCGCACCTGGGCCGAGGCGATGCTGGCCGTCCCCCGCTCATCCAACACGGTGGCCGACAAGGTCTGCTGCGGCAGCGCGAAATTGCACAAGGCGGCCCGCACCAAGACCTCCGCACCCATCTGGCCGAACCCGGCGAACAACAGGTGCGGCGGCGGCACCCGGTCGGGCGCGGGCTGCTGGAAGGCATCGGCGCGCAACAATTTGCGCGCGGCATTGATATTGAGGTTGAAGATCTGAAATTGCGTTTCGGGGGAATCCAGCGCGCCGGCATTCTGGTTCTTGATCTGGTCGTAAAGCCATTCGCTGCGCAGTTCGGGCAATATCTTGACGGTGCGGCCGGTGATCCCGCGCAACGCATCGCGTGCCCGCATGGCGATCTCCAGATTGGTGCCATCGGACCCGCCGGTCACGACCAAGGAATTGGCATGGTGCAGTCCGGCCTGCTTGAGCACCGAAGCTTGAGCTGCGCTGCCTTGCAGCACCGCAATATTGCGGCGCTCGCAGGCGGCCGCTTCGGGAGTATCGCCATTCAAGGTCACCACCACAACCGCGCGGCCGGCATCGGCGAAGCTTTCCACCACCTGATGGCCGGTGCTGCCAAGGCCACAGACGATGGTGTGGTCCCGCAGCCGGCGCGCCCACAGCACCCGCGCGTCGCGGCGGATGTTCTGCAGCACCAGCTTGAGGGCGCCGAAGAAGGCCAGTGCCGGCATGATGATCTGCGCCAGGAACAGCATCCAGTGGGCGCGGTCGAGAGGGAAGGAGCCGCTGGCCTTGATCAGCGCCAGGGTGCGCGTCACCGCCTGTATGAAGGTGGCGTGACCGCCGCCCGCACCGACGCCGACGGCAGTGCAGTCGCCGCAGGTCATGTAGCCCGTGACGCCCAGCGCCAGGCCCAGGGCCGCGAGGGGCAGGATGTAAAGCCAGTCGCCAAGCTTAAAGAAATTGGATGGCATGCCGCTTAACGCCTTACTGCGGGCTGACGACCACGAGGGGAGAGGTGGGAGAGCCGACGGATTCCTTCTGAAGTCCCCAGATCTGGTTCACGAAATTGAGCAGCTGCAGGCTCTCATTGTCCGGATATTCGTCCGAACAACCGGCCGGCCCGGAACCGGACACGGCCTGGCGCATGCATGGCCTGGGAATGGCGAAGGTCTTGCCGGCGTCGTCACGCACGGAGACGGCGGCATCGCCGCTGTCCAGGGTGCTGGAGGCATAGAACAGGGTCTCGTAATAGCTGCCGCTGCCGACTCCGGCATGACGGCCCAGGATGCGGGGAAAATTCATCGGGTCCGCGCTTTTGAATTCCTCGTAGCGGAGAATCTCGCCGAGATAATAGATCATGCCCTGGAAGGAGCGGGTGCTGAACATCACCTTGTCGCTGGTGAGCTTGATCACCTTGGGCAGGTTGTTCTGGACATTGCCTTCCGTGTCCGCCGCCGCCGTCAGCACGCTATCGCCTGTTTCCGGCAGCACCGGATTAATCTGTTGGCAGGCCTTCTGGGGATCGGCGGGATAACGCGCGAACCGATTGGGCGCTGTTGCCGCCGTGGCGCCGGATTTTGGCGCAGGCGGGGGAGGCGGCGGCGCGGGCGGGGACTGCTGCGGCGCAGCCGACGCCTCGAGTTGAGACGTCAACCGCGATGCGGGATTGGTGAAGTTCAGCGTGTATCCCGGGTTTTCCGGTTTCTTGCGGCAGATCGCGGCAACGCCGGCCGATGTCTCACGCACCGTCAGGCCCTGCTGGATCATCTGGGTGCGGAACTGCGGATTCTCCGCCACCGCGTCCGGCACCGTATCGACCAATTCGGCGGGCGCGTTCTGGGCCGCCCCGATCTCAAGGCCCAGGATCAGAAGATCATCGAGCAGGATCTGAAAGCAGACCAGGGGATGGGGGTCGCCGGGATGACCACGGCTTTCCCGCGCCGGCGCATTATTGAAATGCACCATATCCTTGGGAGCGTCGTCGCTGATCGCGCCGCCGGTATCGCGGCAGGTCCTCAGCGAAAAGGAATAGTTCGCCGGACGGCTGCCGGCGGGATCGAACAGGGAGCGATAGGGACCGCTGGCGATATAGGCGCAGGCCTGGCGCGCGAAGGACATGCCGGCGCCCGGCGAGGCCTTCTTCTCGATCTCATCGCAGCGCGTGACCACCGCTTCGTCGATCGAATTCATCAGCCCGCCGGATATGGCGATGCTGGAGAAGAACATCATGAAAAGAAGATCGCGCTGATAGCCTTCGTCCTGGAAGGCCTGAATATTCTTCAGCGGCACCGCCGTCATCATGCCGTTCTGGTATTTCTGGTCGTCCAGGGTCTGCAAGGTCAGCAGATTGGACTCCGAGGACTGCAACCCCAGCACGCCGGCAAGCCCCCCCAATGATCCGACGCTTTTTGTGGCACCAGAGGTGAGGGCGCCGGTGGCGCCGGTGTTGACGTCGGTTTCGAAGGAATGCGCATTGCCCAGGGGAAGGCTCAGACTCCCGTTGGGCGTCAGGGAGAGCGAGGAAGCATCGCCCTCCAGCCGCGTGTAATAGGTGGGCAGCCGTTCGCTGGCGCGCACGACATTCAGCAGCAGGACTTGATTGGTGGAATTGGCGACGGCCCGGTTATAGGCCAGGGTGCGGTCCAGCATGTCGGGCGAGTATTGGCAGGCGCCAGCGCCAACCAAAACGGCAAGCAGCATCAAGGCTTTCTGGTAAACCATCCCCCGCCCCCGAGCTTGGACCAAAACCATACAGGGAATCAGAACCCTGCAAAACGCTCCCTGAGCCGGCCGATGTTGTTTTGAGGGGTTTTTCCGGCAATGCTTCCCTTGCGGGACTTCGGCTCTGTTCGCCAAGACAGGGCCGAAATGGGCGGCTTGCATGACCAAGCGCGTTTTTGTCAGCTACTCCTCTGCTGATGCGGCCAAGGCCAACCTGATCCGGGAGGCCCTGGAGGATCAGGGCATCTCCTGTTGGATCGCGCCGCGCGATCTGAGCGCGGGCACCCAGTGGGGCGCCGGCATCGTGCAGGCGATCCAGGGCTGCGAGGCGGTGGTCGTGGTGTTCAGCGAGGCGGCCAACCGCTCGCCCCAGGTGACGCGCGAGATGGAGCTGGCCGTCTCCAATCGAAAGCCGCTGGTGCCGGTCCGCGTGGCCGACACCATGCCCACCGACGACATGCAGTATTTCCTGGGCGTGTCGCACTGGTTCAACGCCTATCCGCAGTCGATGCAGGCCTATCTTCCGGACATCGTCACCGCGGTGAAGAACGTGCTGGCCCGTGAGCATGGCCCCTGGGCGAGCGTCACCCGCCGCATGCCGCGCACGCGCGCCGGTCAGATCGCCTGGTCGGCGGCCGGCGCGGTGCTGATTGCCGTGGTGGTGGGTTTGTTGATGCGCCCGTCCCTCCCGCACGCGGAACAGAATCCGCTGGTGGGACGCTGGGAGGCAAAGGTCCTCGATGGCAAGGGCGGCACGGCCGACTGCATTCTGGATGTCAATGCCAGCAGCCAGGCGGTTTACGCCGATACCTGTCCGGCGCCCTTGACGGGCGCGCGCCAGACCTTGATGGCGGCGAAGGACGGCACCTGGGCGCCATCGCTTTACAAGTCCGGCGACAGCGGCACCTTCATGCTGATGGGCGGAGCCGCCCACGGCTATGTCTCGGCCTATAAGCTTGGCCTTTTTGGCGGCCTGACCACGCGCGACAACAGCTATGGCGAAGTAAGCTGGAACAGGATTTCGGGCGACCAGCCGCTCAAGAGCGGCATGGACAATATCGTTATCACCCCGGGCTGGCCCTTGAACGACATGCCCGGCATCGCCCGGCGGGCGCGCGACTATGTGCGGGCCAAATGGCAGGCCGACGCGCAACTCATGTCGATGGACGTCAAGCTGCTAGGCACCAATGAGGGCGGCATCGCCAATATCCAGACACCTCAGGGCGGTGTTTCCCTCAGCATGCGCTTTTATTCGCCGCGTACCCAGCAGGGCGTGGACTTCTCGCCCAACTCCACCGTCAGTGCGCTCTTTCCTTTGGGGGTTATCGACATCAATGGCGACGGGCCCTTGCCGGAGGATTTTCTTGATCTGCCGCAGGCCGTGGGGAAACTGCGCATGCGCGCCAAGCAGATCCGCGAAGCCCAGATCCAGGATTGGGGGCGGGAGACCAGCGCCGGCGATGCGCGGATGCATGGGGTGGAATGGATGATCGACTCCCAGCTCGATGAACGCTTTGTCGTGCCGGCACTGACCAGGTAGGGAACCTCCCCCCGAAATCGATGCGCCGGGACCGGATTTTCGCTGGTCGGACCCATTGTCTTATTCCGCCATCTTGGCGATGCTTTGGGCGGGATTTCCGCGAGCCCTTCGGCTCCGGGAAGGGGCTTGGAATGTCGCACGACATCTTCATTTGCTATTCGTCACGCGACAAGCCGGTGGCCGACGCTGTCTGCGCCGTGCTGGAGGCCGAGGGGGTGCGCTGCTGGATCGCGCCGCGCGATATCCTGCCGGGCGCCGACTGGGGCGAATCCATCATCGACTCCATCAACGCAGCCTCGGCGATGGTGCTGATCTTTTCCTCCAATGCCAATCAAGCGCAGTCTCAGATCAAGCGTGAGGTCGAACGGGCGGTAAACAAGGGCATTCCGGTGATCCCGTTTCGCATCGAGAATGTGATGCCGACCAAGTCGCTGGAATATTTCCTCTCCACGCCGCATTGGCTGGATGCCTTCACCCCGCCCCTGGATGAGCATGTGCGCCAGCTTGCCGATTCCATCAAACGGCTGCTGGGCCAACAGGTGACGATGCGGCCGCTGCTGTTCTCCGCGCCGCCCACCATACCGCCGCTGCCGCACACGCCCAAGCCGATCAAAATCGATTTTGCGGACATTCGTTTCGGCGGCAAGCCAATCCAGGAATGGGCACGCGAGCCCAAGCACGCCGCCATCCTGGCGGGCTGTGCGGTGATCCTGGCTGGCCTTCTCTGGTATATCTACCGCCCCACCGCGACGCCGGAGGACCAGCAGGCCTGGAACATGGCGGCGATGACCGACACCATTCCGGCTTATGAACTGTACCGGCGCGAGCAGCCCAGCGGCTATTTCCGCGGCCAGGCGACAGATCGCATCGACGAACTGAAAGCGGCCGCGGACAAGGCTTTCGCCAAGGCCAAGCAGATCAATACGATCCAGGCCTATGCCAATTTCATCCAGACCTATGGGCGGCAAGGCATCGATGTGAGCGAGGCGCAGGATGCCTATACGCGCGCCAACACGCAGGAACGCGAGGCGAGCAACGCCTATCGCCGGGCGATTTCCAGCCGCAGCCGCCAGAGCTATCAGATGTTCCTTGCCGCCTATGGCAGCAGCACCTATGCCGCCGATGTGCGTCAGCGGCTGGCTTCCTGCCACAATGAGGTGCGCAATAACGGCACCACCCAGAGCAGCGAGCTGCAGGAGAGCGCCACGGTGACCGCTGCCGACCCCAATACCGCCTGCAGCGAAGCGCGATCGAATGCCACCAGCCGGGCCGAACAGGAATGCAGTGCTGCGCAGGGTCATTCCGGTTCGGTGCGTATCTTGAACCAGCGGATGGGCAATGCGCCCGCGTCACCCGATGTGGGCCGTGTCGCAGGCCAGGTAATCGGCAACTCACTGATGGGAAACCGGGGCTATAGCTACAACGAACCCACACAGTTTCAGTGCATGACCCAGATCGCCATCAGTTGCTCTCGCACCAGCAATTCGGCGCGCGCCGTCGAGATTTGCCAGTAACGAGCCGCGCCGGTCGCTGTTTAGTCCGGATAGAGACCGGCCTGGCCTTTGCATAGAAGGATCAATAGGCTCTGAGCATGTCTAATGGGGCCGTGGGCAGAATAAGGTCATTGGATTCGCTGCGCGGCATCGCGGCGCTGATCGTGGTTTTCTGCCATCTGATGTTCCTCCTCCCGGGCTCTTACGAGAACTTCAAGGCCGGTGCCCCATTCAGCCTGGGAAATCCCTGGTCATGGATTTTCGCCACGCCGCTGCGGATGTTTGTGAATGGGCCCGGTTCGGTTTTCGTGTTCTTCGTGCTGAGCGGCCTCGTGCTTGCGCTGACCTTCGTCGGCCGGGATGATCAGCGATACACACCGTTTCTGATCAAGCGCATCATGCGTCTCTGGCCACCGTTTGCGGTGGCGATATGCGTTTCGGCTGCTCTTCAAGCGATGGTTATCGGCCCGGGCGCCGGACATCCCAATATTGGGATATTTGACAGCTGGAACGTGCCAGTGTCCTGGGCCGTCATCGCGCGACACTTGGATCTAACGCAGCTTTTTGTGTCCCCCATCATAGAGCTGGATACGCCCATGTGGAGCCTGGTCCACGAGCTGCGGATATCCATTATCTTTCCCCTGATTGTAATTTGTGCCTTTCGTCGCCCAGCCATTTCCTTTGCCGGAGCGGTTGCCTTGCTCTTTGCAAGCGCCCTAATCGTCGGAAGGCACACCGAAAGAGTCACGGGTCTTGCGATGACGGGGCTCTATGCGTGGCTGTTTTTTGCCGGCGCAATCATGGCCTCAAACATAGCAGTATTGCGCATGAAGGTTTCGGCTCTTCCATCGTCTGCAAAAATCGTAATTCTCATAACCGCGCTATATTTCCTCGCCTTTGCCCAACGCGATACGATCGGGTTTTTCTCCAGAGTTTCTTGTGTTTTGGCCGGCGGCTCAGCAGCAATCGTTATAACGGCACTTTGCACGACAGAAAGCCCCATCACTCGATTACTGGAGACACCGATTCCGTCTTGGCTCGGCAAGATTTCATACAGCCTTTATTTGATTCACAAGCCGGTGCTGCAGGCTGTCTTCCATTCGTTTCCGCAAATGCCATATCTTTTTAACGCTGCATTGTCGCTCGCGCTGGCATTGCTGGGTGCGGAGATCCTGCACCGGGTGGCCGAGGTGCCCTCAATGGAAGCTGGCCGAATGCTTGCGGGTCGCATTGCAGCCAAACGGCAAGAGCCGCTTCCCGCTGGAGGAATTGCACCCTGACAATTTCACGCCACGATTCTGGCCATCGTGTATTATTGCGCAGAATAGTTTCCCGGCAAGCAAAGAACGATAACCGGGCCGGATCAATCATTTCGAAAACACAGTCCCGCTACCAGTTGCTGCCGCCGACAAAACAAAATCGCGCCTGCCGAGAAGAGGACACCGCCTGTTGCAATTTCCGGATTGGACCAGTGCAAGCTGGGGTTGAACCACGTCGATCGCATTATTTTTTTAGCTTTTTCCTCGTTTGTACCGCTTCCGCTGGCTCGTGTTTGGCGCACTTCGCTCTGGAGGGGCCAGTGCCTGTTCGTTCCTCGAACTTTCCGCTCATGCTGCAAAGATCGGAGCCTCGCGCAAGGCGAGGTACTTTCTCGTTTCGCGCTTCCTGGCGCGCCAAATCCATCATCGCCGCCCCAGCGAGCAGGAAGGCGCCTACGCCGTAAGGTTGGGTATGATCTGCAGACACAACACCGGGCTCGCTGTTAACCTGCTGCACCCATCCGAGCTTGCCACTGTCGTCCACCGCACGGGTCAGCGCCTCCCATCCCCGCATGGCCGCGCGCCGCCATTGAGTGCCTTTCAACAACCCATGATTGATGCCCCAAGCTAGGCCAAAGGTGAAGAAGGCGGTCCCACTGGTTTCTGGTGCCGTGTCGGGCCGCGGGTCGAGCAGCGACGGTGGCCAACTGCCGTCGGCCTTCTGCAGCGGCAGTAGGGCGCGCGACATTTGCAGGAAAAGCTTTTGGTAAAATGGCCGCGATGGCGAATTTGCCGGCAAGCTGGTGAGAATACGCGCCAGGCCTGCATAGACCCAGCCATTGCCGCGGCTCCAGAATATGCGCTCTCCGTGGGCACCCCTTTTGCCGAAATAGCTGCTGTCGCGGTAATAAAGTCTAACGGCTGGATCAAACAACAGCGCGGTGGTGGCAGCATATTGCTTGTCGGCATAAGCCTGGTAGCGCTTGTCCCCTGTTACCTGCGCCAGTGCCACCCAGCCGGGCGGACCCATGAACAGAGCATCCGACCAGCACCAGCGCCGGAAGCAACCGCTTACGTCGTCTGGCGCAGACGCCATCAAGAGGGAGTCCTGCGGATTGGCTGCGATGATTGCATTGAAACGATCACGCACCGCGGCAATCATCCGCGGATCGTGCTTATGGCGATAAGCCCATATCCAATTCTGAGCGGGCTCATAATCGTTGGCTTCGAAAGGACGCGGACCGAGGGCCCAATGGTACCGTTCACCCGCTGCATAGATCGCATCAGCATAACGCCGATCGGCAGAGCGGTCAGCCAGTTCCGTCAAGCCTGTATAAAAAGTGGCAACCAACCAATCGAGCGCGTGCTTGGGAATGGTGCGTTTGGTCGGATAAGCAATCTCGTTGGGATGCGCCAACTCCCAGTTTGCGACTCGTTCCATCGTCCTGAGAATCGCGCGGTCGCGATCTTGCGCCATTGCGCTGCTAGGGAGAAGCAGAACCAGCGCTGCCAGGCTTAACAGTGCTGTACGAGGGCTATTTGCCATCTATGCATTCTCCGTACCGCGCATGTCTTACGGCTAAATCGAGTCAGTTTGGATAAAGCCCCGCCTGACGCGCGCGTTCGCGGAGCAGCGCCAGGATACAATCACAAAGCGGTGTCGGCTTGCCGACCAGCCTCGCCAATTCCACCACCGCGCCCAGCAGGGCGTCGATTTCCATCGGTCGGCCGCGCTCCAAGTCCTGCAACATGGAGGTTTTGTGCACGCCGACTTCTCCGGCCCCGTCGATCCGCTTGTCGATGCTGACGGCAAAGCGCGCGCCCAGCGCCGTAGCGACTTCAGCGGCCTCCTCCATCATGGCGCGCGCCACGGCGCGCAAATCAGGCCGAAAGGCCAGCCGGTCAAGGGTCGAGCCTGTCAGTGCCGACAGGGGATTGAAAGCCAGGTTGCCCCACAGCTTCACCCAGATTTCGTCGCGGATGTTGCTGCGGACCGGCGCCTTCAGCCCGGCCTTCACCAAGATTTGCGACAGCGCCTCGATGCGAGGGCTTTTGCTGCCGTCTGGTTCTCCCAGACTGAACCTATTTCCATAGGTGTGCTCGATGACGCCGGGCTCAATGACTTCGGCCGCCGGATAAACGATGCAGCCGATCACCTGGCGCGGCGGCAACAGGTCCCACAACCGGCCACCGGGGTCCACGCTTTCCACGCGATGGTCGCGCCAGGGTCCTTCCAATCCATAGAAGTACCAGTAGGGCAGTCCATTGATGCCGGTTACCAGCGCTGTCTCTGGGCCCATCAGCTTGGCGATTTCCGGCGCCGCGCCCGGCAGGCCATTGGCCTTCAGGGTGACGATCACATAGTCCTGCGGTCCAACCTCTTGCGCCTTGTCGCTGGCAGGCAGGCGCACCGTGCTGGTCTGGCCTTCGCTCTTCAGGGTCAGGCCTTTTTCGCGAATGGCGGCCAGGTGCGGCCCGCGGGCGATCACGCTGACCTCGGCGCCGGCCTGATGCAGCTTGACGGCCAGATAGCCGCCAATGGCGCCGGCGCCGAAAATGGCGATCTTCATCCCGCCAGGCCGAGCTTGTCGGCCAGCTTTTCATGCAGGCCGATGCGTTGCAGTTTACCGGTGGCGCCCTTGGGAATTTCCGTCAGGAAGACGATCTTGCGGGGCACCTTGAAATCGGCGACGCGGCTGCCGACGAAGTTGCGCAGTTCGCGTTCGTCACACGTCGCGCCTTCACGCAGCACCACTGCGGCGGCGATATCCTCGCCCAGCATGTCGTGCGGCATGGCGAAAGTGACTACCTGGGCGACCGCGGGATGGTCCATGATTACCGTATCGACCTCCAGCGGACTGATCTTCTCGCCGCCGCGGTTGATCAGCTCCTTCAAGCGGCCGGTCAGGCGCAGATAGCCTTGCTCGTCGATTACGCCCTGATCGCCGGTGCGAAACCAGCCATTGCTGAACGCCTTGGCATTGGCATCGGGATTGGCCTCATAGCCTTTGGTGACATTGCGGCCACGGATCACGACTTCGCCCAGGCTGCCCGGCGGCAACAGATTGCCTTCCGCGTCCATAATGGAGACATCGGGCCCCGCGGCCAGGCCCACGCTGCCGGCAAAGCGCGAACGCGGCGGCAGGGGATTGGAGCACATCTGATGCGAGGCCTCGGTCATGCCATAGGCCTCGACTACCGGCACGCCAAACGTCTTCTCCAGCGCCTCCATCACTTGCGGCGGCAAGGATGAGGAAGAGGAGCGGATGAAGCGCAGCCGGCCCCGCTTGATGATGTCGGCATTGCGGTCGGCACGCACCAGAATCGCCTGGTGCATGGTGGGCACCGCGGTGTACCAGCTGGGCCGTGCCTCATCGAACCAGGCGAAGAATTTGAGCGCATTGAAGCCCGGCGTGCAGACCACGCTGGCGCCGGCCGCAAGGCTGGAAAGCGTGGCCGCGATCAGGCCGTGGATATGAAACAGCGGCATGATGTTGAGGCAGACATCCTCCTCGCGCAGCGAGAGGGTATTACCGATGTGATAGGCCGACGCCGTCACATTGGTGTGGCTGAGCGGCACGATCTTGGGTCGCGAGGTGGTGCCCGAGGTATGCAGCACCAGCGCGATATCGCCGCTTTGCGCCGGGCCCGGCGAGGCGGGCGTGCCGGAAAGGTCGGACTGAAGCGTGAAATCGCCCGCCAGCTCGCCCTTGACCAGGCGCACGATCGGGATATTGCGCGCCTTGGCCACATCGATGGCCGGGCTTTCCATGCCTTCCAGGATCACCAGCGCCTTGGCGTTGAGATCGGAGAGATAGAAGTCGAATTCCTCGGCGCGATAGGCAGGATTCAGCGGCGCAGTCGTGGCGCCACAGGCGATGGCGACAAAGGACGCCGCCATCTCCGGCCCGTTGGGCAGCACGATGGCCACCCGGTCATTACGGCCGACGCCCATGGCATTGAGGCTGGCGATGGTGCGGCCAACCAGGCTGCGCAGGGCCGCAAAAGTCAGCGGCGGGCGCTCGGGAGCGCCGATCGCCTGGGCGTGGTCGTTGCCGGACTCGATCAAGGCCGAGATCGTGTCGGCCCGGTATATGCTTGACACAGGCGGTGCTCCCAAGAGTATGCGGATGGCTGTCAAAAAATCATAACGGCGCGGGGACAATCATTCCAGCCTTGTGCGCTGCAACAGGGGTGTGCAAATGAGCTCAGAAACCGACGCCGGCAAGGGCCGGATCATACAATTGCTGGTTGGCATTCTGTGCATGGTCATGATCGCCAATCTTCAATATGGCTGGAACCTGTTCGTGGACCCGATGTCGAAGGCGCAAGGCTGGTCGCGCGCCGCGATCGGTGGCGCTTTCAGCTTTTTCGTGCTGGCCGAAACCTGGCTTGTGCCGGTGGAAAGCTGGTTCGTGGACCGCTTCGGGCCGCGCTATGTGGTTATGGCCGGCGGCATCCTGGTGGCGCTGGCCTGGTCCTTGAATGCGATGGCCCATACCATTCCCATGCTGTATGCCGGCGCCATTATCGGCGGCATTGGCGCGGGCGCCGTCTATGGCACCTGCGTCGGCAACGCGGTCAAATGGTTTGTCGGCCGCCGCGGTCTGGCGACGGGCCTCACCGCCGCCGGGTTCGGTGCCGGCGCGGCCGCCACGGTGGTGCCGATCCAGGATGCGATCGCGGCGCATGGCTATCAGGCGGCCTTTCTCTGGTTCGGCCTGGGCCAGGGCCTGGTGATCCTGATCGCATCGCAATTTCTGCGCGCGCCATCCGCCGATCTCAAGCCCATGGCCGTTGTGAACAACCCGCAAACCGGGCGCGACTATGCGCCCGCGGAGGTGCTGAAGACGCCCCTCTTCTGGCTGCTCTATGTCATGTTCACGCTGGTGGCGGCCGGCGGCCTGATCGTAACGGCGCAATTTGCCTCCATCGCGGCGGATTTCGGTGTCGCCAAGAGCCATGTCAGTCTGCTTGGCATAGCCGGCACGGTGCTGACCGTGGGGCTGCGGATTGACAATGTGCTGAACGGCCTGGCGCGCCCCTTCTTCGGCTGGGTGTCGGACAAGATCGGCCGGGAGCAGACCATGTTTATCGCCTTCTCGCTGTCTGCGGTGGCGATCTGGTCGCTGGCGCAATATGGCCACGATCCGTTGATGTTCGTGATCTGCTCCGGCGCCATCTACTTCACCTGGGGCGAGATCTATTCGCTCTTTCCCGCCACCTGCACCGACGCCTATGGCCGGAAATATGCCGCCACCAATGCCGGGATGCTTTACACCGCCAAGGGCACGGCCTCTCTTCTGGTCCCCTATAGCGCCTATATCGCGGCCAAAGGCGATTGGCATACGGTATTCTGGATGGGTGCCATCGCCAACGTCATCGTGGCGCTGCTGGCGGTACTGGTGCTGCGCCCGTTGCGCCGCGCGCACCGGCTCCGCCAGACCTGATCCTTTCTGAACGGATTTTCATGTAGCGTCTGAGATTTTTTCAGCGGCAAAATTCTATTGCTGGGGCCGTTCGAGGAAGGGCCCCCCATGCAGCCACGCTGTTTGCTGGCAATTGCCACCGTGCTTCCGTTGCTCGCCTGCGCGCCGTTCACGGCGGCGCCGCCGCTTTCTCCGGCGCAGCGGGCACTCAGCGACAGCCAGCGCGAACTGGTGGGTGAGACCTGCGACCGCGTGATGGGTCTTGGCAGCGGCGGCCTCTATCGCCAGCAATGCATGGACAGCCTGGCGCGGTCGGTGGCCGTCAAGGCGCAAACCGCGCAGCTCGCCAGCAGCTCTGCGCTTTGCCGCAGCCATGGCCTCAAGGAAGGCACCGCCGCTTTTTCGACCTGCATGCTCGACAGCCAGGATCAGCACGAAACGACTTCAGCCGAACCGGTGAAGCTGACCTACAACTCCGATACGCCCGAGAACTCCAAGAGCTATTTCGACGTCACCAACAGCGTCCATTGGCATCGCGAACAATATGCCTGCGCCCAGATCGGGTTGACGCCGGGGACGGCCGCTTTTGGCCGCTGCGTCGCCAGCCTGGATGGGGCCCTGTCCAATCCTCTCTGATGCATGGGACTGACAACCCCGGCATTTCCTCTCGCTAAGGTACTATGCTTGCAATCGTCCGGCTGGCGTTAAGGCGGCCTTACACCTTTGTCGTGATGGCGATCCTGATCGTCATTTTCGGCGTCCTGGCCGCGATACGCACGGCAACCGACATCTTTCCCGACATCCGCATTCCCGTGATCGCGGTGGTCTGGACCTATCGCGGCCTGTCGCCCGACGACATGGCCGGGCGCGTGATCTACTATTACGAGCGCCAGCTTTCGACCGCGGTCAACGACATCGACCATATCGAGAGCCAATCCTTGCCGGGCGTGGGAGTCGTCAAGATCTACTTTCATCCCACCGTGGATGTCCGCACCGCGACCGCGCAGGTTACCTCGATCTCTCAGACCGTGCTGAAACAGATGCCGCCGGGCATCACCCCGCCGCAGATCCTGAACTATAACGCCGCGACAGTGCCGATCCTTCAGTTGGGCCTTTCCAGTCCCTCCTTGGGCGAAAAGGAAGTCAACGACCTGGGGCAGAATTTCATTCGCCCCGCTCTGGCTTCAGTCCCCGGCACGGCCGTTCCTTCGCCCTATGGCGGGCGGGAGCGCCAGATCCAGGTCGATGTGGATCCGCAGGCGCTGCATGCCAACCATCTGTCGGCGCAGGATGTGGCGACCGCTCTGGCCAATCAGAATCAGATCCTTCCGGCGGGCACCATAAAAGTCGGCCAGTTCGAATATAATGTGCGGCTCAACAACAGTCCCAGTGTCGTGGACGAGTTGAACCGACTGCCGGTCAAGCAGGTCAACGGCGCCACCATCTATATGGGCGATGTCGCCCATGTGCGCGATGGCTCCCCGCCCCAACGCAATGAAGTGCGCATGGACGGACGCCGTGCCGCGCTGATGACCATCCTCAAAAGCGGTTCGGCTTCCACCCTGGATATCGTGGACGGCGTCAAAGAAATCCTGCCGCGTCTGAAGCAGACATTGCCACCTGATCTCAAGGTGGTGCCGCTTGCCGACCAGTCCATCTTCGTGCGGGCAGCGGTGTCCGGCGTGATCAAGGAAGGGGTAATCGCGGCGTGCCTGACCAGCCTGATGATCCTGCTGTTTCTGGGAAGCTGGCGCTCCACTCTGGTGATCACCATCTCCATCCCGCTGGCGATCCTGTTCTCCATCGCGCTGCTGTCGGCGCTGGGACAGACCCTGAACATCATGACCCTGGGCGGGCTGGCGCTGGCGGTTGGCATCCTGGTAGACGATGCCACCGTGACCATGGAGAACATCAACTGGCATCTGGAAAAGCGCAAACCCGTGCGCCAGGCCATTCTGGATGGCGCCCAGCAGATCGTGATGCCGGCCTTCGTGTCGCTGCTCTGCATCTGCATCGCCTTTGTGCCGATGTTCTTCCTGCCTGGGGTGTCCGGCTTTCTGTTCGCGCCCATGGCGGAAGCGGTGCTGTTTGCCCTGATCGGTTCCTTCATTCTGTCGCGCACCCTGGTGCCAACCATAGCGAGCTATCTTCTGGTGGCTCATGGCGATGCCAAGGATGCGTCGGTGGCGCGCAGCCATGATGCAGCCAAAGGCCACAATCCGCGCAATCCGCTGGCGCGGTTTCAGCACAGCTTTGAGCTACGTTTCGAGAAAGTGCGCGAGGCCTATGGCCGTTATTTGAATTTCGTGATGAATCGCCGCGCGGTTTTTGCCGCCGGATTTCTCGGCTTTGTCCTGCTGTCGCTTTGTCTGGCGCCGTTCCTGGGCGAGAACTTTTTCCCATCGGTGGACGCCGGCGTGATTTCACTTCATGTGCGCGCGCCGATGGGCACGCGGATCGAGGAGACCGCCGCCCTATTCGACGGCGTGGAAAAACGCATCCGCGGCATCATCCCGCCGCAGGATCTCTCATCCATCGTCGACAATATCGGCCTGCCGGTCAGCGGCACCAACCGCGCCTATCTCAATACCGGCGGCATCGGGCCGGAGGATGGCGACATCCTGATCAGTCTGAAGGAGGGTCACCGCGCCACCGCCGACTATGTGAAGGAGCTGCGCACCGCCTTGCCGCGATCCTTCCCCGGTTCGACCTTCGCCTTTCTGCCCGCCGATATCGTCAGCCAGATCCTGAACTTCGGATCGCCGGCCCCGATCGATGTGCAGGTTTCGGGCCCCGACAAGACCGCGGCGCAGCGTTACGCCATGGAGCTGATGCGCAAGATAAGGGCGGTGCCGGGCGCGGCCGATGCCCGGCTGGAACAGTCCTCGCGCTATCCGCAGTTCGGCATCGATGTGGACCGTACCCGCGCCGGACTGACGGGGATCACCGAAAAGGACGTCACCAATTCCCTGGTGGTCAGCTTGGCCGGCAGCTTCCAGGTCGCGCCCACCTTCTGGCTGAATCCCAAGAATGGCGTCTCCTATCCCATCGTGATCCAGACCCCGCAGTATCAGATGGACACTTTGGCCGCTTTGAAGTCCTTGCCCATCACCAGCAGCCAGGCCTCCACGCCGCAGCTTTTGGGTGGACTGAGCGAGATCACGCGCGAGCCCAGTGACGCGGTGGTGTCGCACTACGCCATCCAGCCGACTTTCGATGTTTATGCGACTACGCAAGGCGCCGATCTGGGCACTGTGGCGGACCGGATACAGACCGTGCTCAAGGACAGCGCCAGCCATCTTCCGCCGGGCGCCACGGTCAACATCCGCGGCCAGGTCGAAACCATGAATGCGGCCTTCTCAGGCCTGTTCTTCGGCCTCGCCGAAGCCATCGTGCTGATCTACCTGCTGATCGTCGTCAATTTCCATTCCTGGTCCGATCCCTTCGTGATCGTCATGGCCTTGCCAGGCGCTTTGGCCGGCATCTGCTGGACCTTGTTCGCCACCCATACCAGCCTCAGCGTCCCCGCCCTGACGGGCGCGATCATGTGCATGGGCGTGGCGACGGCGAACTCCATCCTGGTCATCAGCTTTGCACGCGAAAGACTGGAGGCCGGCGCCGATGCGGTCCAGGCCGCGATCGAGGCCGGCATCACCCGCTTCCGCCCTGTTCTGATGACGGCCTTGGCCATGATCATCGGCATGGCGCCGATGGCGCTGGGTCTGGGCGAGGGCGGCGAGCAGAACGCCCCATTGGGCCGCGCCGTGATCGGCGGTCTTCTATTCGCCACCTTCGCCACCCTGTTTTTTGTCCCCGCGATGTTTGCGCTGGTGCGTGGCCGCAAGCATACGATGCCCGCATGGGGAGAAGGAGATGCACTTGTCCCCGGAGAATGATCAGGCCATGGCGCGCCGCGTTCGGCATATTGTGATCGGTGCCGGTCTTCTTTTGGGCGCCGTGTTGCTGGTGGGTGCCTATTCGCGCTTCGTCGAAGCGCGCGATGTGCGTGACTGGACGCGCGAAAGCGAAATTCCCAGCGTCACCTTGGTCTCGCCAAAAAGCGGCGCCGCGAACCAGCCGCTACTTTTGCCGGGGACGCTGGCGGCCTTCAACGATGCCAAGATCTATGCCCAGGTCTCGGGCTATGTGAAGGCCTGGTACAAGGACATCGGTGCCCATGTGAAGAAGGGCGAGGTGCTGGCCTTGATCGATACGCCGGAGCTGGACCAGCAGATTGCCCAGGCAAAGGCCGATGTCAGCGCCGCCGGCTCGGCTCAGAAGCTGTCGGCGGTGACGGCATCACGCTGGCGCGATCTGGCTCGCCAGGACGCAGTGGCGCGCCAGGATGTGGACGTGAAGGAAGCCGATCTGGCAGCCAAGACCGAAGCCTTGAAGTCGGCCCAGGCCAATCTGGACCGGCTGCTCGCCACCAAGCAGTTCGCGCATATCACCGCGCCTTTCGATGGCGTGGTCACGGCCCGCAATCTGGATGTGGGCACCTTGGTCGGCAGTTCCACCAGCGGCAATCCGCTGTTCACGGTGTCCGATGTCCGCGCTTTGCGCCTCTATGTGAACGTGCCGCAGAGCTATACCGCGCAGGTCATGCCGGGCATGAGTGTGTCCTTGATGGTGCCCGAATATCCGGGCCGCAGCTTTCCTGCGCGTTTGTCCTCCACCTCGGGGGCGATCAGCAGCCAGAGTTCCACCATGCTGGTCCAGTTCGAGGCCGGCAATGGCGACGGCCTGCTCAAGCCCGGCGATGTGGCGCAAGTGAGCCTGGGCCTCGCCGCGCGCGGCGCGGTGCAGATCCCTGCCAGCGCGCTGATCTTCCGCGCCTCGGGCCTGGCGGTCGCCACCGTGGATGCGGGCGAGCATGTGGTGATCAAGCCGGTGACGGTGGGCGTCGATCTAGGCGCTTCGGTGCTGATCGGTTCCGGCCTCTCGCCTTACGACCGGGTCGTCAACAACCCGCCGGACTCCCTCGGCAATGGCGACCTGGTTCGGCTCGCGCAGGGTTCAAGCTAAACCTTTGATACTAGATGTGGATTTATTGTAAGCCGCACCACCACAAACAGGATTGCAAAACACGGACGACAATGGTTTGTCGCCCTCGCGCGAATGCCGGGGCGGGGCCTTCGAAAGGTAGTCGAGAATGCGCATCCTCATCGTCGAGGACGAAAAGAAGCTCAACGATATTCTCCAGCGCAGCCTGAAATCGGAAGGCTATACGGTGGATGGCGTGCTCACGGCCGCCGACGGATTGGAATATGCCAAGTCCTATCACTACGATCTGGTGATCATCGATCTGCAGCTTCCGGACGGCACCGGCACCAGCCTGCTCAAGCGCCTGCGGGAAAGCGGTCATACCATGCCCGCTCTGGTGCTGACGGCGCGCAGCGATCTGGACAGCAAGCTTGAGAATTTTCAGGCCGGCGCCGACGATTATGTCGTCAAGCCTGTCGCCATGGCGGAGCTGGCCATCCGCGTGCAAGCCTTGCTGCGGCGCGGGCCGGCCCTGCAGGAAAATGTGCTGCGCGCGGCCGATCTGGAAATCAATCGTCTGACTCGCCAGGTCAAGCGCGACGGCAAGCGGATCGAGCTCAGTCCTAAGGAATATTCCCTGCTGGAATATCTCTTCCTGCATGCCGGCCGCGTGTTGTCGCGCACCATGATCGTGGAAAAGATCTGGGATCAGTCCTTCGAAGGCCTGACCAATATCGTGGATGTCTATATCGGGCATTTGCGGCGCAAGGTCGACGAGGGCCATGAGCACAAGTTGATCCGCACCGTGCGCGGCTTGGGCTATACCCTAGATGTCGAACGGCCCAAATGATCTTCCGGCCATGATCTTCCGCTCGGTCACCTCCCGCCTGGTTCTTTTCTATTGCCTGCTGCTGGTTCTGCTGGGCGCGGTGTTCCTGGCCTTCACGGTTTTCAGCTTTCGCCATTACACCCATGAGACCATCACCTCGAATCTGGACACGCGGGCGCAGGAGATCTGGAATGTCAGCCAAGGGGCGCTGGATCAACCGGCCCGGCTGAAGGAGATCATCGAACGCCGCTTCGCGCCGGAAACGGAAGACCGGTTCATCCGCATCTCCGCCGGCGGGCATCTGCTGTATCAGTCCGGCGCCCCCAGCAGCCACAGTTTTGATCCCGACGCGATCCCGGCGCAGCGCCCCAGCATGGGCTCGCAGATGATCGGCGACCTGGCCCTGGTGTCGCGCGCTTTTCTCGATTCGCAGCGTGGCACCGTCACGGTGGATACGGGTCAATCCTATGTCTTTGCCCGCACCGTGGAAGGAGAGCTGGCGACTTCTCTGTTTGTCGGCCTGCCGGTGCTGCTGCTGGCGGCGGCGATCGCCGGTTATTTCCTGATGCGCCGTGCCCTCATCCCGGTGGAAGCGATGATCAATGCCGCCGAGACCTATACCTTCAACGAGCCGCATAAGCGGCTGCCGACGGTGGGCACCGAACCGCGCATCGAGGCTTTGGGCCAAGCGCTGAACCGGATGCTGGACCGGTTGGACAGTGCCTATTCCCATGTCAGCCGCTTTTCCGCTGACGCGGCCCATGAGCTGCGCACACCGCTCACCATCATCCGCGGCGAGCTGGAGCTGGTGGCGGCCGGCGACAAAGAGCCTGAGGATATCGAGCGGGCCTTGAGCAATGCGCTGGAAGAGATGACCCGCCTCTCGGCCCTGGTGGACAATCTGATCACCCTGTCGCGCATGGAGAGCATGTGGGGCAAGCGCGCCCACGCCGCCGTCGATCTGCGCGCGCTGGCCGAAGAGACCATGGACCAGATGAACCTGCTGGCGGTGGAAAAAGAGATATCCTTCACGCGGCCACAGGGGCCGTCAGTCGTGGTAGCCGGCGACCGCGAGCGATTGAAGCAGATTCTGGTCAATCTGATCGACAATGCCATCAAGTACACGCCCGACGGGGGCCAAGTCTCCGTCGAGGTGGGGACCGAAGGTGAAAATGGCTTTGTGACAGTCGAAGACAGCGGCATTGGAATCGATCCGATGCACCAGGATCGCGTTTTCGATCGTTTCTATCGTGTCTCGCCGGACCGGGGCGAAGTCGGCGCTGGTCTGGGACTGGCCATCGTCAAATCCATCTGCCAGGCCCATGGCGGCACCGCCTCCTTGCGGAGCGTTCCGGAATTGGGAAGCTGCTTCAAGATCGAGATTCCGCTGTTCTCGGCTGAACAAAAAATGGCCGCCGCGAGTCCCGCGGCGGCCAGTGGCAGAGGATCGTAAGTCCCTTAGAACGGGTAATAGCGGACACTGGTGAAGATCATGTTGTCATCCGCGGTCGGCTTCACCCCGCCGGCGCCGGAGAAGGCGGTCAGGTGGATGTGTGAATACTGCATGCCGAAACGGAAGCTGCCGAATTTGCCCTGATAGGCCCGCCACCAGAAGCCGCCATTGATCTGGTTTTCCGTTTGGACATTGGCAGGGCAAGAGCCACCCTCCACCAGGCAGCCGCCAAGGTTCAGGGTCGGGCTGCCTAGGCCCAGGGTCGCGGCGCCGACAGTGAAGGTCTTGCGCTGCTGCGCCTCCTGGCCGTCATAGGCATAGATGTCCAGCAGTGGCGTGGTGTGCCAGGTGGCGCCGATCATCCAGCTGGTCTCATTGATGGGCGCCAAGGTGCCGTCAGGGCGGTAGGTCACGTCCGGAAGCTGGCCGGAGCCATAGCGGCCGATGCCTGAGCCGGTCAGCGCGGTCGCCTGCAGGTCTAGCGTCTTGGGAATGGCGCTCCAGGTGATGGTGCCGCCCACGCCGCCACCGGTGGTGTCGTTATTCTGGTTGGCGACCGCCAGGCCGAGGGTATTGCCCGCCGCCACCAGGGTGCGGTCATAGAAGTCGCGATAAAGACCATAGACTTCCATGTGCAGCGGCCGTGCGCCACCGATCACCGGTTCCCAGGCGAGCTTGCCGATGATGTCGGGGATGTGGTTCAGCGAGAAGTTGTTCACATTGGCCAACAGCGAGCCGCCGGCATGGGTGGCCACCACGGAGACGCCAGGCGCGGCCGCGGCATTGCCGGCGAAGGTGGTTTGCGCATTTTCGACCGATACCGCCAGCCAGAATTCCTTGTTCCAGTTCTTGGTCAGCCGAAGCTGTGGCTGGCGCGCCCAGTTGAAGCCGACGACATACTGGGCATCGATCGTGGCGGGCACCAGCTCGTTGCGCGGGGTAATGCCATGGGTGTTGGCGGTTGCCAGCGACCAGTTCTGGCCGGCCAGGAGCTGCAAGCCCAGCCAATCCCAGTCGATGGTGGTGTACATGTTGCGGATACGCAGATTGTAGGAATTGCTTTCATTGGAGTTGGCGGTCTGCGCCGCGCCCAGAAAGTCCATCTCGTTCCAAAACGTCAGGTGGGTGCCCGAGTCTACATCGCCCGTTGCCATGATGGTCAACCGGCTCTGGCGCGCGGTGAAGCGGGTTTCGGACATGTGGCCGGTCGACTGATTGGAAAAGGGCACGCCGCTATAGCTGCTGCCGATATCCGCACTTTCGCTGCGCGAGCGATAGACGCCTTCCGACGCCAGAAATCCGCCCAGGCTCACCGTGATCGGACCCGACGCCAAGGTCGTGTCCGCAAAGGCCGGGGCTGTTCCCAGCATCGCCATGATCGCGCCAAGGCATAGGCTCGCACGCGTCGAAATCCGGATTGTCATTGAATAAGTCCCATTTCCCCTTCGGCCAGGATTGGCCGTCCGCCCGTGGGGTAGTCGTGGGGCACGACAGTTTTGTAACGGCGATAAATTATAAGTGGATTTTAATGCAGTATTTAATTGGCTTTTATTAGCGGCGTCCGTGTTCGCGGACGTCTGTCAAATATCCGCATCTCTGTCACGTAACCGAAACATCGCGGGCCTATCGAGCAGCTCGAGCGCGGATCCATGCGCAAGACAGAAAGGGCTTCCGATGAAAGTGAACTACAGGGCCGTGGCAGGCCTAGTTGCCGGCCTGGCGATGACGGCGACATCAGCTTGGGCCGCCCAGATTACTGGTGCCGGCTCTACCTTCGTGTTTCCGATTCTTTCCAAATGGTCGGCGACGTACCAGGCGGCCACGAACGACAGCATCAATTACCAGTCCATCGGCTCGGGCGGCGGTATAGCGCAAGTCAAGGCGAAGACCGTGACGTTCGGCGCGACCGACAAGCCGCTTACCGCGAGCGATCTGAATGCCGCCGGTCTGGTGCAGTTTCCCGTCATTGTCGGCGGCATCGTGCCGGTCGTGCATTTGCAGGGCGTGCAGCCGGGCCAACTCGTGCTGAACGGAAAGGTGCTGTCGGGCATCTATCTCGGCCGCATCAAGATGTGGAATGACCCGGCGATCAAGGCGCTCAATCCCAAGCTGAACCTGCCCGCTCAGGCCATCGCCCCTGTCCATCGTTCGGACGGTTCTGGCACCACCTTCAACTTCACCACCTACCTCGGCAAGGTTGACCCGGAGTGGCTGAAGACCGTTGGAGCCGATACGGCTGTGGATTGGGTCGGCGGCGTGGGCGCCAAAGGCAATGAAGGCGTCGCCGGAAATGTTGCGCAGCTCAATGGCTCTATCGGCTATGTGGAATATGCCTATGCCAAGCAGAACCATCTGACCTATGCCCGGATGATCAACAAGGCCGGCAAGACCGTGGAGCCGACGATCGACACCTTCCGCAATGCGGCCGGCAGCGTGGATTGGGTTGGCGCGGCGAAAAATGGCTTTTATGTGCTTTTTCTGGATTCTCCCGGGGCGAATGCCTGGCCGATCAGCGCCACGACTTTCGTGCTGGTGTACAAAAAACCGCCGGATCAAAAGGCCACGGCAGATGCCTTGAAGTTCTTCAAGTGGGGCCTTGAGAAAGGCGATCAGCTCGCCACAGGCCTGGACTATGTTCCGCTTCCCGACAACGCCGTAAAAGCGATCGAGACGAGCTGGAAGGGCATCCAGGGCTCGGGCTTCTAGCCAATATGGGAAAAAGAGTCAGGATCGGTCCTGCCTCTTCTCCTTCGCTGCCCACCTTGATTACGAGGCGATCCGCAACCGGTCGCCGTCTTTGGAATTGCCGTCCCTTTTGGTCATGGCATCGACGGCATTCAGCAATTGCCGTTGGCCGGAACGCACCAGCGCCAGCAAAAGCAGGAACAGGAATTCCAGACTTTCCGGGCTGCGGCTCGGCTCTTCCCAATCGGCTATTTCGCGCAGATATCCGCGCGCCTCGAAGAACTCTTCGTCGCTGCCCGCGCGGATAAGGTCGCTGTTTTCCAGGAGTGGACCATAAAGCAGCGCCAGGCCGGTCAGGCGCCGCTTCAACGCGGTGCGCGACTGGAAACAGTCAGGCTGATTCACCACCTCCTGCGTGATGTCCCGGCACCCACTGTCTATCGCGGTCAGCGCCGCAAGGGCGCCGAACGCCTGCTCCAGCAGCCCCGCCGCGCGTGCGATGATGGCGGGGGCGACGGGTTCGGGACCCGAACTGGCGCTGCCAAAGAGCGGCGCATCCTGCCGCGGCCCGCCCAGGCGCGGCGGACACGGACCAGCGGTGCGGTAAAACCGGCGAGCCATACCGCAATCAGAGCACCATCGGCGCGGCCATAGCGGTTCAAAGCGTCGTAGACCGCTTCCGCCTGCCTCACGATATCGGCTTGCCGCCAATAGTAAGTCCGGCCTGAACCGATGCCCTGGCTCGCCAAAGGCGGCAGCAACCCGATCCTGCGCCAAGCCACCAAATCCTTCAGGCCGGCCTGTCTTCCAGATTCCCGTAAGGCCCAGACAAGCTGGCGTTCGGATACGGTGTTCGCGGGTCGCTTTTTCACGGGCAGAAGCAGAATTGTTCCGCTTCACATTAGGCAGCTCGACTAAATGCGCGCTTAGAGCAGGATGAAAATCTGCTTATCTCTTTGGGCAACGTCACTCACTCTTAAGCGTGCCGCCTCGAACATACAGCGGGTTGGAGATGGTCGTGTGCTGTCCGGTTCTGCCTCTCGTTATTTTGAGGGAAGCGGCGTGGCTATCGGCATTATCGATCATGTGCTCGCGAGGTGGCGTCGAGAGTTCTTCTCTTCGATCACTATCTGCCCGTCCATGTGCGAGCCAAAGTGAAGCGTTAAGGCTAACGCACAGGCCTTGCGCAAATGAGACGCTGCGACCGTCGGAAGTACAGGACCGCTGTTTCTTGCCTGGCAAGAAAGACGACTGATTCGCGCATTCTTGGCAGCGCCCAACCGCGGAACGGCGCAGCAGGGCTGCTGTCGATCCGTTGGGCCACGTCGCAAGCGGGTTCCTCCAGGCTAACCTAAATACAAAAGAGAACGGTTTCGCGCGCCCTAGCGGTGCATTATGATGGAATTTCCATTCCAGCCGAGCGGTCAAGGTCGTCCGATGTTAAAGGGGGAGACAGCGGGGGGCGTTCCAGTCACCTCCAGCGAAACAAAGAGCGCAACCCACCGGCGCATCGACACTCTGGACAGCTATCGCGCTCTCGCCATTCTCGCCGTTCTTGCCTTCCATTACACCGTGCGATGGGCGGCTCCCCAGGATCCGCAGCAACATCTCCCCGACGGTGCCATATTTAATGGCTTCGCGCCGCTTCATTATGGCGGCTTTGGGGTCGAATTCTTCTTCATGATTTCCGGTTTCGTCATCTTGATGACGTTGGAGCGGTGCCGAAATCTTGGTGATTTCGTCCTGAGACGATTTGCAAGATTGTGGCCGGCCCTGCTGTTCGCAGCCACTCTTTCAAGTCTTGTCATAGCTTGGCTGGGGCCACAGGACTGGAGAGTGTCCTGGCCTGATTATCTCACCAGCATTGCGCTGATTGAGCCGAGCATCGCGTCATCTCTTGCGCATCATCCTGGATTGAAATGGGTTGATGGTTCCTATTGGAGCTTATGGGTCGAAGTTTCCTTTTACGCCTGGGCTTCTGTCATCTACTTGGTGGTTGGCCGCAGATTTGTCGTAGCTTGGCTCGGACTTTTCGGTGTGTTGCTGGCGGGGACGATTCTTTCCTTCTGGCAAATGCCGTCATCGGTGCCGAACCTCCACACCGGTTACTGGTTGCCGCCTTATCTGTTTTTGCCCCATTTTCCCTACTTTACTGTAGGAGTGTGTGGTTACGAGGTTTGGTCGAACGGTCGCTTTCGGCGTGCGGGTGTATGCGGCATCGGGCTCGCAATCCTGCTGACAGCTTACTGGATAGCGACGAGGCAAAATCTCTATACGAACATGCCCGCCATCGACGCGGTCGCGATCAATTTTCTCATGTTTGGGCTTTTCCTCCTTTTTATCTTCGAACACCCGACAGCTCGCTTGTTTGCTGTTCGCCCCCTGGTCGCGTTGGGCCAGGCATCCTACTCCTTCTACCTCCTGCATCAGGAAATCGGCATTGCCGTGATACGGCGCGGAATAGCTTTGGGGGTGCCATATCTGGTGATGTTTCCGATAACGGCGTTGGCAATGATCGCACTATCGTTGGCTGTTTTCCGGTTTGTGGAGATACCTGGCAAGACCTGGATACTTGGCCGCGCGCCAGGGCTTGTTAAGGCAATAGACCGGCATTTGCCCGTGCTGACTTATAAGCGCGCTGTTGCGCGCTGATGCGTACGACGCGCTGAAACGACTTCAGTCCGATCTTTCGTCGGAGGTAGCCGAAGGCCAGCAGAGTTGGCTTCCTGGGACCAGGTAACATTCCGCGAAGCTCAAGGAAGGGAGGTTCCGGGGCGCCCAACCTTGCTGAGCGGCAGATGACATGCTGTTGCCCCTATGTTATTCCAGACACGAATCCGGGCTGCACCTCTTATGCGTCACTCAGTTGTCATCAGATCGGCGTTCAAGTCGATGCTGCCTTTCCAGGCGCAGCTTCGTCAAATAAAGCGTAAGATTCTTCCTTACCGGGATAACCCCTCGAACAGTTCCTATGCTCTTCAGCAAGGCCTGGATCAGATCCGGCTGTTGCGCGCGCAGGGTATTCCATTGTCGGGCGACATCATCGAGCTGGGGAGTGGCTGGATTCCAATCATTCCATTGCTGTTCCATTGTGCCGGCGCACGCAAGCTCATCCTGACGGATGTCGAACGGCTTATGGACGACAAAACAATCGCGCGCGCGAAAGCAGTAATCTCCGACAATATGGAAGCTGTCGCCAAGGTCCTCGATATCCCCGCGGAGGAGATCAGGAGACGTCTGGAAAGTGACTTTACGCCCGACTATCACGTGCCCTGGGATTACCGCGAGCATCCAAGCGCTTCGGCTGACATAATTATTTCACGCGCGGTCCTGGAGCATGTTCGGCCGGAAGACCTTGGGAACCTGTTGAAGGAGTTTGGAAGGATCCTCAGGCCTGGCGGCGTTATGTGTCATATCGTGGATAATAGCGATCATTGGGAACATACGGATAAATCCCTCAGCCGGGTGAATTTTCTCCGATACGAGGAGAATTGGTATTGGCGTCTATGCGTACGAAATACGCAGGACTACCAAAACCGGTTTCGACACGAAGACTACAAGGGCGAATTCCGTCGCCACGGGTGGGATGTCCTTGTCGAGGAGGGGGAACCCGACGCGAAGTGCCTGGTCGATCTTCAGTCTCTTCCACTTGCTTCACGGTTTCGCCACCGCGATCCGCAGGACTTAGCGATCCTGACTTCGGTCTTCGTTTTAGGAAGGGCGGGATCGACCGCTGGAGGTCCTTCTGGCGCTGATTAAGCCAGTGGAGGGTGCTTTCCTTCGCTACTCCAACCCACCTATTCCGCCATGCCGACAGGGGCGGTTTCTCAATATGCGGGGTTATCATACTGCTCGTTAATACTTGCCGAGGCCGGCGATCGCATCGGCAGTCATGAACCGTTGGTAAATATCCGGCTGATATAGTTACTGTTCGACTGCCGAGATGCTGAGTGTACAATGTTTCTGGATTTGAATTCCATTTCTGAACTTCCCGAACTCCACGCCGATATATGCATCGTCGGAGCCGGAGCAGCGGGTATTACGCTTGCGCTGGAGTTGATTGCCACTCGCAAAGACATTCTTCTGCTTGAAGGAGGGGCTTTGAACTTCCAGCAAGCCAGTCAGTCTCTCTACAGCATGAAAGTAATCAGTCCGCATTATTTCGATCCCATGCAGAGCCGGCTGCGCTTTTTCGGCGGCAGCACCAATCACTGGGACGGCAGCGTCAGGGCGTTCGACCCGATCGATTTTGAGTATCGGCCTTGGGTTGCAGATAGTGGTTGGCCATTCGGCTATTCTGATCTGCAGCGCTACTATGACCGCGCTTTCTCTTATGTCGAAGCTGGCAAATGGCAGAACAATGAGCAGCCCTTCACACGGCCGTTGCGCGGCTATCAGGAAAAGCTTGCAAAGCGGGGCTTCGGCTTTCGTCTGGCCTATGATAGTCCGCCGACCCGGTTTGGAGAACGTTACTTACAGCAGCTCCGTTCAGCTCCGAATGTTTCGATTGCCGTAAATGCAAACCTGCTCTCGATCAATGAAGCAAAAGATCGCCGCACGGTGGAGGGGCTGACGATCGGGAATTACAAGGGCCATCGCACCCAGGTTAAGGCCCGGATCTATGTCATTGCGCTGGGCGGGATGGAAAATGCACGTGCCTTGCTGCTCAGCGATGCTGTCACCCCCGGCGGCCTTGGCAACGAATATGACCTGGTCGGGCGGTATTTCATGGACCATCCGGTCGTGGAATCTGTGGTGCTGTACCCCGGCGCCGACTTCAAACGCGTCTGGGGTACAGGGGATTTCAAGCTTGGCGGAAAAGATTACCGGCTGGCGTGCCAAGCCACGGAAGAGGCATTGCGGCGCCATCAGTTGACCAATGCGCGCATGCCCCTCGATTGGGCCAACGAACTCTATACATCCGAAGGCATTGAATCGGCGCATGAACTTTCGTCAGCGGTCGCTCATGGCTCGCTGGGCCATGTCCTGAGGCATCTCGGCAATATGTTGAAAGATTCTGATCTGATTTTTGGGGAGTGGTGGCGTCAACGAGGGCATGACGCCAAGGGGGGCAGAGCCGAGGAGTTCGGAGGCTATATTAGCCAGATGATGATTGAACAGCGGCCCAACCGCGACAACCGCATAGTGTTGACCAATAACCGCGACGCCTTGGGGTTGAAAAAAGGGGAGGTGATTTGGCGTTTATCAGGCCAGGAGAAGGAGGATCTCACTCGCCTTATAGCTCTTTTCGCGAAGGCCGTGGGCGCTGAGGGAGTGGGCATAGTACACTCTCTCCTTGAACAAGATGACTCTGGCCGCAGGCTTAACCAAATGATGAATTTCGGGCACCACCATATGGGGACGACCCGCGCCCACGCGAACGCGCGAAAAGGTGTCGTGGATGGAAATCAGCGCATTCACGGGCGGGAAAACATCTTCGTCGCCGGAAGCTCGGTTTTTCCAACGGGTAGTCACGTGCCTCCGACGGCGACGATCGTGGCCACAACCATCCGGCTGGCCGAGCATCTCAAAGGGAAATTGGTGTGATGCCAATGCAATCTCGCAGATCCGTTACGTCGGCATTGAGTGCGATCGTGTCGGCCATATTGGTGTCCCATGGGCAACCGCTGCGTGCCGTTGCCGCTGACCGGGCCCCGGAAACTGCGGTGATCAAGGCGTGGCTTATCCAAAATCGGATTTCCACCGAGACCTTGGACCGGCTCGTCCCATCACAGGTCGCAACGCCGGACCTTCGTGCGGCATTCGGGAACGATGAGGTTGTCAGCGTGGGCGGAATATTACTCCCGGTCAGCTTCTGCCGCTATTGTCTGGCGGCCGGGGATTCTGAGCTTTGATTCTCTGGCATCAGTAAGGGGGCCGATCGCCATGTTTGCGGCGAAATTCCTCCTCATCCACTGGTGATATGGCGCCCCAAAAGGTGCTTTTCCTGCCCCGCGACGTGATAAGGGCCCCGACGGTAACGAAGAAAATGCCAAAGAGCGCTATAAGAAAGCGGCCTAATCCGAGCACGAATCAATCTCTGCGGAGAGGATAGCGAGGGATGGGGCCGACACTATCAGGGTTTGCAATATGACGGCTGCGCTGTTGTTCTTGTACATGGTCGGCGCGATTTTGGCAACTTTTGCCATGCCTATCGTTGCGGCTGCCACTTATGCCTGGCTGGCCTGTACCGGGCTTCAATCGGGAATCACCGGTATCCTTGCATTGCCCTGGTCGACCGTCATGATCGTGGCGTTTCTGCTCAGCTATACATTCCACGCGAAAAGGCAGTTTTCTCTCAGATCCGGCATATTTTTTTTCCTCTTGGCATTTTATTGCTGGACGCTGATCACCACCTCGACCGCGCTGTTACCAGAAATTGCGCAGTCGGACCTTTGGGACTTTACGCGCGCCATAATCGCGGTTTTTCTGATCGGCGGGGCGATCTCTGACCGGCGGGATCTGAATTTCGTTGTCTGGGCCATGGTCTGCGGTGGAGGGTCCATTGCTGTCGGAGGACTAGCTCAGGTGGTGCTCAGTGGTGGCCACGGCATGGTATCTGGCGTTCAGGCAACCGGATTCGCAGGCAACAACGAGGTTGCCCGCCTTTTCGGTGTCGTAACAATGCCTTTCGCGCTGTTCTTTTCCTATCACGCCGCGGCGCGGTGGTTGAGGGGATGCTGCAAGTTGCTTTTTGCTACTTCTGTCCTCGCGATCCTGGGAACATTCTCGCGCGGAGCATTTGTCGCATTGGCGGCTTTTTTTGTGCATTGGACGATCATCTCACGCCATCGAACCCGTTTCATCCTCCAGGGTTTTGTCCTTGTCGTTCTTGTAGCAATCGCTTTTTCAAGCACTGGATTGATGTCCCGAATGGCAACAATCGGAGGTTATCAATCCGACAGGTCGTTTCAGGGACGCGAATTCGCCTGGGATTTTGCGATGAAGACCGCGTCAGAGCATCCGTTTGTCGGTGGCGGGTTCGGCGCTTTTCATCTCGCTTTGGACCCGGCAATGGCCAAACTGGAGGTCAAGTGGCGGGATGCACACAGCATCTATTTCGAGGCATTGGGCCATCACGGGTATGTCGGCCTGGTGCTATATCTCCTGCTCTTGCTTGGCACGATTGCAAAAGCGCGTTCGATTGCCAAGCGATGCAGCGGAAATCCGCAATTCTACTGGGAAAGGGACCTGGCTATCGCCGCGCAGTTCGCTCTGATTTTCCACATGGTGGGAGGACTCACGATCAGTACCACCTACGACCAGTATGTGTTGTTTGTCATCATGATCGTCGCGATCCTTGACAAAATCACTCGTGGTATCATGCCCCAGGCTCTCCCCGTGGCGCGCGATACAAAGCAGTACGGCCTTGCGATCGAATCGGCTCCGAAGTGGCTCCGCCATTCCTCACAATAGACAGGTTTTTCTTTTCAGTGCGTATAAGGACTGATGACGTCGGGCTCCGCCGCTGGATCGATAGCCGGCCGAAGCCGATGTCTACGCACAAGAGCGTAACTTAAATCGCAAACGGCACTTGCCTCACAGGCCGGCGAAGGCGGCCAAGGCCTAGAAGGCATACAGACGTTTCAGGGAAGCAAGCTCCTGCTAAGGCAGGGCCTCGTCGGCGTCTAAGTTCGCCTAACGCACGCCTTCCTGCAGGATGATGATACGGATGGTCTGCAGAATGATGGAAATGTCGCGCAGCCAGCTGTAATTCTTCATATAGTAGAGATCGTATTCCAGCTTACGTGCGGCATCGGTGATCGAGGCGCCATAGGGATAATTGATCTGCGCCCAGCCAGTCAGGCCTGCCTTTACGCCGTGGCGCAGCGCGAACATCTGCACTTCCTTGCCAATCTCGTCGATGAAGACAGGGCGCTCGGGGCGTGGACCGACGACCGACATGTCGCCCTTCAGGATGTTGATGAGCTGCGGAATCTCATCGATGCGGGTCCGACGCAGGAAACCACCCACCTTGGTGATGCGGGAATCGGACTTGGAGGCCCAGCGGGCGCCACTGCTTTCCGCATCGGCGCGCATGGTACGGAGCTTATACAGCCAGAATACGCGGTCGCCGCGGGTGACGCGCTCCTGGCGATAAAAGATCGCGCCGCCGCCCTCGATCCAGATGGCCAGCATGGCCAGGGCGAAGACCGGCAGACAGATGGCCAGCAATACGAGGCTGAAGGCTATGTCCAAGGTCCGCTTGGCGATGCGGTCAGCCAGGCGAATCTGGAAGCCCGACGAAAATACCAGATAGGAGGGATCGAGATGCTTGAGATCGACGCGGCCGGTTTCACGCTCCAGAAAGGCATCATAGCCGGTGATCGGAACGCCAAGGACCTTACAGGCGAGCAGGCTTTCCAGGGGCAAAGCCTTCGGGTTGTCTACTGCCAGGACGATTTCATCGATCGCCATCTCTGCGACCATCTGCGTCAGTTCCTTGGTGGGGGCGCTGGACGGCCGTGATGCATCGTCCACGGCGCGACCATCGGGGCGCAAAACGCTTTCGTTCACTGGCGTCAAATGGGCGAGCGACTTGTTGTGGTTCTGCTTCATCAGCGCCATCAGGTGCTGCGCCCGCGTCCCGTTCCCGATCACCATGATATGGCGCATGAACCAGCGCCGGCGCACCAGGGCGAAGAACGCATAGCGGCCGAAGATCAGGACGGCGGTTGCCGTGCCAGAAGCCAGCAATGCAATCGTGCCGCAGCGGCTGATGCTGAGATAAACGCGGGCCGAGAAGATCAGCGGAAAGATCAGGTGCAGGAAGAAAAGGATTGCCAGCGTGGACAACGCAATCACGACCGGAAGCCGGCCGGTGGCATTGACCATGGAGATCAGCGCATCGCGGCGGTAACATCCCATGGCATAAAGAAACATCTCCAGCACGGCGACTGCGAAAACCGCGACGATCGCGGCTTGCGGCATCGACGCCACGCCCAGCCGGCTATGGGTTCCAATCAGGATGCCGCCGATCGCGGCGCTGTTGCAAAGGGCATCAAGAAGAAAAAGTGAAACGGCCGGGCGCGGAATAAAGCGGCCGCCCACATCGTCCAGCGACTGGATCACCGTGTGCCGGCTATCCGCTTCGCTCGCATCGTGATGACGGACGTTGATCTTTGAGCCAAAAGAGACGTGACCGAGGCGCGGCGTGCCGCCCATCGCTGCAGCTCGTGCAGCTTGGACGTCTTTCTCGATCTTCGAAGAAACCTGCTTGAGATTCATAAACCCCGTCTGCCTTCCCGGCCGCACCCTTCTGTCCGTTCAATTTGGCCGGATACGTATAGGCTTTATTTACAACAATCCGGCGTCGTTAACAGTGAAGAAAGCAACAATTCGGCCCTGGATTCGCCCTATTTGGTAAATGGAACAATGAGATAGGTCCCTTTCCGCACCAGACTCTGTCCCAATCTGTTGCGGCTGAAACCTGTCTAGACGCCAAATAGCAGGAACCGGGCCAGTTTATTCGGCCGGAAGCGGGACAAAGCATAGTTAATGAAAAAGACTGCCGAGCGCATGACAGCGGAGTTCCCAGTTTCGTCATATGTTTGTTCGGGTTAGGGCTTTTGGGCCTGCCGGGAACGCTGCGACCCTTTTACCATTTCTAAATGGAGGAGGGACGATGGTTCGCAAGTGTTCACCTGTAGGTCCGAGATGTCGGCTTGGGAAATATTGGCGATCTGGTTCGGCGGCTCGGTGGTATTTAGTCCGCTGATTGGATATTTCCTCAGCATATTGGCGGAAAAACAGACGGCCACGATCAATGCGAAAGTCATTCAGTTTCGGCCGCGCGCGGCACGGGCAGATGCCGCTTCTGGCTGGCAGCCCGATCTGGGAGCCTCTGCCTTCCGTAGTTAAAGCTGTCGCTGGTGCCAGCAGTTTGTAAGCGGGGGCAGCCATGTCTGTGTTGGTGACCGGGGGCGCCGGTTATATCGGCAGCCACATGACGTATGCGCTGCTGGAGCGGGGCGAAGACGTCGTCGTCCTCGACAATCTGACGACCGGTGTGCGCGAGCTGATCAGCCCCAGGGCGACTTTCATTCAGGGCGATGTCGCCGACCAGCTCCTGCTTCGGGAAATCATCAAGCGTCATGGTATCGACGCCGTGATTCATTTTGCCGGCTCCGTGATTGTTCCGGAGTCGGTGGAGCGGCCGCTCTTCTATTACCGGAACAACACTGTCGCCAGCCGCAATCTGATCGAGGCTTGCGTCGAGAACGGCGTGCGCAATTTCGTCTTTTCCTCCACCGCGGCGGTCTACGGCATGCCGGAGGACGGCATTGTCACCGAGGCAACCAACCCCAGCCCGATTAATCCTTACGGCCGCTCCAAGCTGATGACGGAATGGATGTTGGCCGATGTCGCTCGCGCCCACGCATTCGGTTATATCGCGCTACGCTATTTCAATGTCGCTGGTGCCGATCCCCAGGGACGTACCGGCCAGTCCACGCCGCGCGCCACCCACTTGATCAAACGCGCCTGCCAGGCTGCATTGGGCCGCATCCCGCGGCTGGAAATCTTCGGAACGGATTTTCCGACGCCGGACGGCACCGGCGTGCGCGATTACATTCATGTGATGGATCTGGTGGAGGCTCATATCCTGGCGCTGGCATCGTTGCGTCAGGGCGGATCGTCGGAAGTCTACAATTGCGGCTATGGCCGCGGCCTGTCGGTGCGCGAGATCGTACGATCCGTGGAACAGGTGAGCGACTGCGTCATACCGGTGCTCGAGGCACCCAGACGGGCCGGCGATCCGCCGATGGTCGTCGCCAACTCGACGAAACTGAAGACGGGTCTGGGTTGGCGGCCGCGGTTCTTCGAGGTCAATGATATCGTCCGCAGCGCCTTTGACTGGGAACGTCGGCTATAGCCGACCCACGTCATCATCTTCCGATAGCGTTATACACCAAGGGCGCGGAGCAAGAGCTTGCCGCCGGCGATGCGCTGGAGGCGCGCCCTCCCAAAGGCGTGCACCAGTGTTAGCTTGTCAAGGCTAGGTAGCGTCGCAAGCAGCAATACCATCAGAGCGGCTCCAAACGCCGCCATGGCTAGCGCGAGCACCAGGAAGCTATGGATGGCACCGACGGGGAACAGAAAATAGCAGGCGAGGGAAAAGACAACGGTGATGGCGGCGGGCTGGATAACGGTAAAGTAGTAATGCACCACGGACAATTTGAGCGTGCGGCAGAGATAGAGTGGCAAGACGATAGCCTTCACGATCACCATGGGGATGGTCGTACCCAGCGCGGCCCCGACGATTCCGAAAACCGGCAGCAAAAGCAGTGTCAAGACCAGGTTGCAGGCGACTTCCACACCATTGGTGAACGCATCAACCTGGTGCTTGTAGATTGCCCGCAGCACGTCGCGGGAAGGTGTCTGCAGCAGGGCGAAGAACATTCCCACGACCAGAACGCTGAGGGCGTGGTAGGAATCATCGAAGCCCTGGCCCAGCCATAGCCGGATGAAGGGTCGCCCGAACACCAGCGCTTCGGACGCAAAAAGGCAGCAGATCGCAGAGCTGAGCCGCGCCACCACAAGGAATTTTTCCTTTAGCAGATGGTGCTCCCCGCGGGCGAAGTGCGCCACATAGACCGGTCGTGTCACGCCGGAAATATTGTAAATCAGCGCCTCGAAATAATCGGCTAACCGGATGGCCACGGAATAGTGCGTCACCGCGACAATGCCGATCATAGGTGCGATCAGAAGGTTGTGGATGCGGTAGCGCGCCTGGTCAAAGATTTTTACAAGAAAGACGAACCGTCCGAAGCCCATCAGCTCTCTCAGGGTCTTGCGATTGACCGCGCCGAACCGGAAGCCGATGCCCGGCAGATATTTGCGCATCATGAAGCCCATCATCACGCGCTGCACGAAGCAGGAGAGGAAATAGGCGGCAGCCACTCCAACGATCCCATAACCGGCGAACACCGCTATCACGGTAAGCACAATGCGCACGACCGTGTTGACGATTTGGGCGATGGTCGAGGCGTCGGAACGGTAGGCGGCTGCCAGGGCCCCTTGCATGACCGCGAACGGAAACAGCCAGGCCAGGTTCAGGCCCGAAATCAGGAGTGCGATTTCGAAATCCCATATCTCAACGGCATTCTTCAGCCAAAGCGGCGTGCTGAACGCGATCGCCGCAACAACAGCGAACACTATGACACCGAGAAATATGAAGAGCGCGATGGAGGTGCTGTAAATTGAAATGCTGGCTTCGCGATCATCGCGGGCGATTGCATTGGCCATGTAGCGCTCGGTCGTGGACATGAAGCCGAGGTCGAAAAGTCCAAGCTGCCCGACAATGGTTCCGATCAGCGCGAACAGACCGTAGGTTCGCTCGCCAAGCCCATGGATCAGCAGGGGCATCAGCAAAAAGCCGGTGAGCAGATTGCAGGCGAAGAGGACCATCTGCAGCACCGAGCCCCGCAACATGAGCGTACCCGTCTCGCTCGGCTGCGGTTGGCGTTTTGCCTCGTCAGAGGCGCGGGAATCAGATGGCATGCCGGCGGATTCCAAGAATAGGTGACAAGATAAGGCGGCTTGGAAAAACTATTGGTAAAAGCGGGCCCAAAGTCCGCTCCTATAAGCCATGAGAGTCCTCAGGAAAAGGCTCAGGACTCGGCGATCTGAAATAGCAAGGACAGGAGCAATTGCGCTGTTCCATGTACGTCCAGCGCTGAGATTTTCGGCCACCTCTGTAATTGGACCATTAAGAAGGGCCACGCCGCTGAAGAGATTCAGCCAAATGAGGACACGCCTTCGGCCGGCTCGCGCCAATCACGCGCGCAAATGGGAGGGAATAACGAAATATTTACGGTCAACTTTAACCTAGCTCTAAGGCCGACTGCCTATCGTTGCTCGCGACGGAGACTGAGGAGATCGGCATGAATTATCGTCTAACCTGCGCAGCGGCCCTTGTGGTCTCATTGATCATGAACGTGCCGGCCATAGCGGCGGATTGGAATCTTGCTCCTGTCAACGCCGGCGCCCCGAAACCTGCCACTTTGGCGCCCGACACGACGGCGCAGGGCAATGCGGCGCCCGTTGATACCTCGACGCAAGCTTATGTGAAAACCGCCGAATTCACCGTTCAATCGCCTGCCGAGCCCATTCAGGATGGGTTGCATGCCGATCATCGTTGGGCCGCGATGGAACGCTGCATTAACACGGCCTCGCAGGCAATGTTCAATAGCTGCCTTGCCTCGGCTTTCCTGCAAGATGGGACGGGCCTCAGCGGTTCCCTACGCCGCCGTTAAGGCTTTCGCCGCATCCACATTGCAAAATCGGGAAGATGTTCTATGAACACTTCCGAAGATAGCGGGCGCGTGTCGAGTTTCCGGGCTAGTACCGGCATGAAGCGGCGCGTGCCCGCTTATGGAACTCGTGGTCATGTTGCGGTGGCTCTCGCGTGCATCCTCCGCCCGGCCGGCTGTTCCAGCCGGCCGTCGTGTTTACGCGATCGGTGATATTCACGGCCGCAGCGATCTACTTGATCGTCTGATTGGACTGATCCACCGCGATCTTGTCTCCTCTACCGCCGAGGCAACACTGATTTTCATCGGTGATTATGTCGATCGTGGCCCTGACAGTCGTGGTGTGCTGGACATCCTCCTGGATGTGAGTTCGCGCTTTCCAAGTCATTTTTTGCGCGGCAATCACGACCAGGCGATGCTCGATTTCGTGAATGACCCGGGTACCTTTCCGGCGTGGCGATCTTTGGGTGGCGCCGAAACCCTGCTCAGCTATGGTGTGCGCCCTCCCGCCGGTTCCGATTGGACGACGCTGTCCCAGGTGCGGCTGCAGTTTGAGGGCGCGGTTCCGGCTGCGCATTGGCAGCTTCTGCGTCGGCTGGAAAAGGCAGTGGAATTCGGGGATTACTATTTCACCCACGCCGGCGTTCGTCCCGGCGTGTCGCTTCAAGATCAGAACCCGGAAGATCTGATGTGGATTCGGGACGAATTTCTCAAAAGCGATCATCATTTCGGCAAAGTGATCGTCCACGGGCATTCGCCTTCGAGCAGCCCGGTGCGAAAGCCCAACCGGATCGCGATCGACACGGGTGCCTATCAAAGCGGCAAATTAACCGCGGCGGTATTGGAGGGCAGCGCAGTGCGCTTTTTACAATCATAAGTTGTAAAACTAATACAGTACTGATAAGGAATGTCGATATTCTGGCGCTAAGATTACAGACCTGAGCCAGAGAATGGGCGAAGAAGTCAAATGTCTGGATTGAATGATACCCTGCCGGCCTGGCTGTTCGATTTCGTGCCCAGCGAAACCGACAAGATCAATATTCTTCTGGTGCTGTGCGTCATGCTTTTCATGGCAGTTGTCGTCGTGGCGGTGCGGCGCCGGAAGGCCGAACAGGAAGTGACGGAGATTTACCGCGCCCTGGGGCAGTTCGCCGATTGCATCGAGCGTATAGAAAGCCGCCAGCGCAAGCTGGGCCAGGATGTCGCCGCGCTGCTTCAACAGAATGAAAAAGGCCAGGCGCCCGAAGGTGAGGAGCAGCAGCCGGCAGAGGTCGAGGAACCGTCGGAGCCGCGCGCCGCGACTGTCCATCATCTTGGTGTCGGCCTGAAGCAGCTGCGCGATGTCATGGCGCAGGACGCCGTCAACGACGCGCCGGAAAAGGCGCAGGCCGCGGAATAGGCATATGTCCATCATGACAGGCCATTTGCGGCGGCGGGGACTGCGTGCATGTGCGGCATAGCCGGCATTTTTGATCTCAAAACGGCCGCTGCGGTCGACGGCGGGCTGGTGCGTCAGATGACGGACGCCATTGCGCATCGCGGTCCGGACGGGGAAGGCGTGCATGTCGATGGTGGCGTGGGGTTGGGGCATCGGCGCCTGGCCATCATCGATCTGGCCGGCGGGCAGCAGCCCATGTTCAGCGCCGACCGGTCCATCGCGCTGGTCTATAACGGCGAGATCTACAATTACCGCGAGCTGATTGCCGAGCTCACCGCGCTGGGCTGCCACTTCCAGACCCGCAGCGACACCGAAGTTGTCATTCACGCCTGGGATAAGTGGGGCGAGGATTGCGTCAAGCGCTTCCGCGGCATGTTTGCCTTCGCGCTGTACGATAATCGGCGCAACGCGCTGTTTCTGGCGCGGGACCGCTTCGGCAAGAAGCCGCTTTATTATGGCGTGGTCGGTGGACGCTATCTGCTGTTCGCGTCGGAACTGAAGGCGCTGCTGGTTCATCCCATGACGGAGCGCCGGTTGGACCGGAAGGCCGTCGATTCCTATCTGGCTTATGGCTATGTGCCCGATCCCGACACCATTTATGCGGGAATCAAAAAGCTGCCGCCGGCGCATACTCTGTTGGTGCGCCGCGGCGCGCCCTTGTCTTCGCCCACGCGCTATTGGCGGCTCAAGTTCAATATCCGGCCCGTGGATGAAGCCGATGCCGAGCAGGCATTGATTGCCGAACTTGCCGAAGCCACCCGCATTCGCCTGATGTCGGAGGTTCCGCTCGGCGCCTTTCTCTCCGGCGGCGTGGATTCCAGCGGCATTGTTGCCATGATGGCCGATCAGATCGACAGCGCCGCCAAGACTTTTGCCATCGGCTTCGGCGAGGGTGGCGTTGACGAACTCGCTCATGCCCGCCGCGTGGCCGAGCGCTACAAGACCGATCATCATGAAGAGACGGTCGATGCCGATCCCTTGGGCAATTACCGCGCCCAGGCGGCGATTTTCGATGAGCCTTTCGCCGACAGCTCCTCGGTCCCAACTTTGCGGGTTTGCGCTCTGGCCCGTCGCAATGTGACGGTGGCTTTGTCGGGGGATGCGGGCGATGAAATTTTCGCGGGCTACCGCCGCTATCGGATGTTTGCCGCCACCGAAAGCTGGAGGCGCAGGGTGCCGAACGGCATGCGCAAATCCTTGTTCGGGGCCCTCGGGCAGATATATCCAAAGCTCGATTGGGCGCCGCAATGGCTGCGCGCGAAAACCACCTTTCAGGAACTGGCTGGCGACAGCGCCTATGGCTATTACCGCACCGTGTGTCGTGTTTCCGACGAAATACGCGCGCAGATCTATTCCGCCTCGATGCATGCTGCCGTCGCCGGCCGGCATCCCGCCGATTTGATCGCCGCGGCCATGGAGGAAGCCGATGTCGGCGATTCGCTGGCCAAGGCCCAGTACGCCGATATAATGATTTATCTACCGGGCGATATCCTGACCAAGGTTGATCGCTGCAGCATGGCGGTGTCGCTCGAGGTGCGTGTGCCGTTGCTGGACCACAAGCTGGCGGAATGGTCGGCAACCCTGCCGCGGGCGCTGTGCCTGGATGGCGGGGAGGGCAAAGCCATCTTCAAGCGCGCGCTGGAGCCTTACGTGCCGCGCGAAAATCTTTATCGCCGCAAGCAAGGCTTCGCCACCTCGTTGGCGCCTCACTTTCGGGGGGCCGGTGCGGATCGCCTGCGGCAGGCGCTATTGGGCGAGAGGATGCTTGATAGCGGGTTGTTCGACCATAAAGCGCTGGCGCGTCTGATTGACCAGCATGGCAGCGGCCTGAACGACCACAGCAATATGCTTTGGACGCTTCTGATGTTTGAAGGATTTCTTTCTACCACTCACAATCCCGCGGCAAAGGCTACTGCTCGCGAGCCCGTCCTGTCAGCAGCCCAATAAATCGTCTTACCGCACGGATGCGGAGCTAGGTGCTGGTGCGGAAGGCGGGACTGTTATGCGGCTCTCCGCTTGTTGCCAATCAAGGTGACGGTTCGAAATAGCGGGCGGACCCAAGGCAGATGCGTGGCAATCCCGCGGTCGAACCGATCGACTTGCCGCATCAAGCCATTGTCCGGAGAACGGAAGAGGTATCGGCTCAATAATCCAGCCGGCACGGTGAAAAGGTCCGAATACACCGACGAGGTATGAAAATAGCGCTCGAACACCCGAAGCTCGGCGGGACCCAGAGGCCGTTCATCCGGCGTGCGCGCCCAGGGCGTCAAAAGCCGCACAAGCATGGCGACCGGATTAAGCCGCAAGGGCTCGACGAATACGGCGATCCCCCCCGGGCGAAGAACACGCGCGATTTCGCGCACGGAGCGCTCATATTCCAAATGGTGGAGAATCGCCACGCCATAGACCATGTCGAAGCTGGCATCGGGAAATTCCAGCTTATGGGCGTCCATCAATTTGAACTGTGCCTTGAAGCCGCATTCGCGCGCTTCTTCCTGTCCCGCTTCCAGTTCCTTTTCGGAGATATTGATGCAGGTCAGGTTGGCCGGCTGCATGCGTTCACGCCAAAACACCGTCTGCCAGGCGTGCGAACCGATTTCCAGCACAGCGCCGTCAAGGGCCCTTTTCACGGTTTTGGAAAGCGCCTCGTTGCGCCGCCGGCGCGAAGGACCGAAATTGACGTGCGCCAGAAAGGCGCCGAGCCTCTGCTGGCCCGCCAGCACATGACCCTCGTTGAAGCTCTCTTGTTCGCGTTGAGCCCGCACGCTGTATTCAGACATACTCACCCCGATCAATCTCCATAAACCTAATCTGACCGCTCGGCTTTAACCACTCTGGTTTGCGAACGGGCGATGCCCGAAGGTCCAACAGGCTCTAACCCCAGGAACTTTGGTTATGCAGCTGAGATGCAGGCAAGTTCCCAGCTGCTGGACTTCCGCACAATTGAGCTTGCCGGTCATCATCTATTACGAAAGCTGATTAAAACCTATAGATGGCCGCCACGACGAGGACCGGGCTTGGGATTGCGCCTATGCAGATGACCTCAGCCAGATTAGCAGAATACGACGCGCATCAGCATGAGGCAAAAAGGGGCTAGGAGTGCTGCTTAGTTGCCTTCGTGCTGCGCACTATCAACCGCCAATCTCCTTACATCAAAGGGGGTTCCCGGTCTGCCCCGAAGTTCATTCATGAAGAAGGCCAGGTATCCCTCGATGCACTGAAGAAAGGCAGCCAAATCAGTTTCGGTTCGCACATATGGTGTACAGCCGGGAAGAAGCGAAGGACTGTGGTAGGTCAGGCTGAATATGCTGTGGCCCTGATTTCGCATCGCCCTTGTCAGCCTTTTTAGATCATTCAGGGCAAACCCTTCGGGTGTCAGGGTCAGGCGCTCTAACAGGTGGAGGCGCGCTCCAATGCCGGCCAGGTGCAGTCTGGACAAAGGTGGAGAGACGAAGTTCTGAAAGTGCCGCGGTCCAAGCCGGGCCCCCAAACCAGTGAAACCGCGCGATAAGGGGATTTCGAAGAGAGACCGGTCCGGGCCGATCCAGTACGGGGTGTCGTGAAGACCGACGAAATCCGGCCCACCATCGCTCGAAAAACTCGTATGAGGGACCACACTGAGATCGATTTCATAGCCGAGGCGCCTCAATATCCCAGCCGTGTAAGGGCCGACACCGTAGCGGCCAGCCTTGTACAGGATGGGCCGGGCGCCAAAACCTTGTTCGATTGCCTGCGTCAGTTCTGTGAGCTTTCGTTCCTCGAGCTCGGCACCGAGATTACCGGGATAAGAATTCCAGGTTGTTACCTGCTCCTGATAGGGTGGGTTGACCCAGGGGTGCAGGTGGGCGCCGATGTGACAACGCCTTGTCTTTGAAAAGTCGTGCAATGTTCCAGCGTGCGGCGATGTGGCGACGGGATAGTCCACCACATAGGTGGGCACCAGACCGTAGCGATCGAATATATCCTGAGCACGTGCTTGGTAACGAAGAGACTCTGTCCCAATTGCCGAGCGCGAAAAAGGCTGGGTCCAGTCAAATTCTTCTTCCGTGTCGATGACCACCATCAAGAGGGGCGCGCTATTACGGGGGAATGTGCATCTGATTCCATTGAACCAGCTACGCGCGGGAGCTGAGACGGGCTGTGTCATGTTGACAGGCTGTCAATGCTTGGGAGTGTCACGGTCTTTCCCGGCCCGCCAAACACCAGACCCTTGGGGTCCTGCGCCGCACTTATCGGCCCCAAATGCGCAACGCGGCAACGGATCAAAGGGGTAAATCCGGCTCCCAAGATTCCCCGGCGCGAGGCGATGTTGTTCTCGTTGCAATAGATGAGCACCCTGCCGGCCCCTTGCGCTTTCGCTGCGTGGCGCAGCGCCTTAAGAAGACTGCGATAGTGCCCTTTCTGCCTCTGCTCCGGGGTGGTGTGGCAATCCCAGATATATGCGAGGCCTTGGGGAAGCGCTAGAAACAGGCCGGCTTCCCATGGTACCTTTATGCCGCTCGCCACTGAGCCGGAAAGCCATCCCCAACATAGGAGGGCTCCCTCAGCTGTCACAAGACCGAAGCATCTATGATCGGCTGAAAAACGGCCAAGTGGTAAAGGAATGGTGCTGACGGCGGCATTATGGCGAGCAGCGTCACGGGCATCGATTTCGCGAAAGCTTGCGCTCGTCTCGTAATCCGATCCCTCATGCGCCGGGGCATCAAAAAAATGGTACGACCGCACCCAGGCAAGCTCCTTGGCCCGCCACCAATATTTCCCAATAGCCTTGCGAAGTTTTTTTGCCCCAGATCGGACCATGACCGCCAGGCCCCCGGGGGCCATACCATTCATCAACTACAAGTCTTCTTTTTATTCGACAGTTTTAGGCTTTGATGACAAGTTCCAGCAAGTGCCTTCTTAACCTTCCTTTTGGCCGTTTCTGAACTATTCTTCGAGCTCTTTCCCGACGAGGGCGCCGCCCAAGTGGCCGATGTGTTCGACATTCGCGACCTGACCTTCGCTTTGGAGCCTGCGTTGGGTCTGCCGGAGCTGGAGGAAATTTGGACTGACCTGGTGTCACGGTCCAACTGTTCCTTTTTTTTGACTTGGGACTGGATCGGGACCTGGCTCGCAACGACCGGCGCAAAACCGCTGCTGTTCTCCGCGCGGGATGGCGACAAAATCGTGGCCTTGGCACTGTTCGTACCGACGCGCAATCGCCGGCACGGGTTCGTGCGGACAAATTCCCTCATGCTCCATCAGATAGGTGATCCGCATTTCGACATGATCACGATCGAGCACAATGGCATTCTGGCCGATCGCGGATACAGCGCCAGAATCCTGGAGGCATGCCTCACATTTCTCAAACAGGCGCGTCTGCCGAAGACCGGATTCAAGCGGTGGGACGAGATTCATCTTGGAGGAATAACTGCCGACACCCTCGGTGATCAGCGCGCCGGTCTGAAATTGCTCGAGCAAAATCGGAAGGCGTCATGGATAGTGGATCTTGAATCCTTGCGCCAAAGCGGCAAGGCATATCTCGATACTTTGAGCAGCAATAGTCGGTACCAAGTTCGCCGGGCTATGCGCCTCTATGAAGCTTCAGGCCCGTTGTCGGTAACCAGGGCGGCTTCCGTCAGTCAGGCCTTTGAATATTTCGAGGAGCTCAAAGAACTCCATCAACGTTACTGGCAAAGCCGTGGTCAGCCGGGAGGTTTTGCAAACGAATTTTTTGTGCGCTTCCACCGATCGCTGATCCAGCGCGGCGTTGAAAAGGGCACCGTCGATCTGCTGCGGGTGGTGGCTGGCGGCCAGATTATCGGCCAGGTGTACAATTTCGTGCACCAGGGAGTGGTCTATGCCTATCAGACGGGGTTCAACTATGATGAGGATGCAAAGTTGAAGCCCGGCCTGGTCAGTCACGTCCTGTGCATCGAACGTGATTTGCGGGAAGGCGCGCGGGTATACGATTTCATGGCTGGTGATCATCGATACAAGAGCAGCCTGGGTATCCCTGGCCCTGATATGTTAAGTGTCGTGCTTCAACGCAGGTCGCCGGTAATTCTGATCGAGGAAATCCTGCGTCGTTCGAGAAGGACTTTGAGCGGCAGCAAGGCTCGAGCCGCAGGAGTCGGTCACTGAGGCGCAACGCCCGCGCCTGCCGGGCCCAATGCCGCATCTGCGACCGAGTGGGAAGACAATCTGTGCCGAGCCCAGAACTGCCTGCGCCAAACTTTCCGCTGAAGACGCTATTCCTCCGGTAACACCACCCGCCAAACCGGATTGCGCCGGTCCTGGAGAATGCCTGCCTTGTTGCTACTATTGGCGGCCAGCCAATTATAGGCTTCTCGAGCCTGCGGCGAGCCGGTGACCCGGAAAATGCTGGCAAGCGCCCCCTTTGATGCCTGCAAATAATCCGTGGAAGTATCCTTGGGCCAGTCGTTGCCGCCGACGCTAAAGCCAGCTGCGACGGTTGCCTGACCGATCTGCGCCCAGGTGCGATAAGCACCGCCTATTTGGTCCATACCCGCATAGGTGGCGAGCCTGTAACCGGCAGCGTCGAAGGGTGATAGGCCCTTGGACTGTGCCAGGAATCTGCCGGCAAGAAAATTCGTCTCCCACTTGACTATTTGCAACGCCTTTTCATCACCGCGCTTGGCCGCCAAAGTCATGATATAGGCGATATAATTCTGCTGCCACGGCGCTATCATTCCGGGCACTTTCACATATTGGTCGTCAGGTACCCAACCGCTGGCTTCGCCCTCATGCAACAGGCTGATCTGCTTGAGGAGGTGGTCAAGATTGTTCGCCTGCAGCTGTTCGAAGTAATTTTTGAGAGGATCGTTGTCCGGCGTAATCCAGGCGGCATTGATGATGCCACGGAAAGCCCAAGACTGAGCGCGAAGTTGGGTCTCGGGATAAAGGACGATGCCTTTGTCGAAGAGACGCAGATTGGGATCCTGGCCGATCGCCTCCCAGCTGCCTTGCGCCTGCAACTGGTCAAGATAATAGCGCTCGCCGGTCAAGATATAGGGCACGAAGCTAAGATCGGGCTGATGCGCATGGTCCAGTTCGAAACACTGGCAACTCACGGAAAATGGGGCAATGTCCTGGGTTAGATGCTGCAGGCCTCGCGGGTTCTTCCACAATCTCGATGCGCGGGAGTCTGCCCACAGCTTCGGATGCCGCTTTGTCGTGACAAAGGTCCCAGCCGAGACATCATAATAATGCCAGGGAACCGTACCGGCGGCATCTGCTTGCGCCAGCGCAAAGGCCTGGGCGTCCGGATCCTGCGTTAACAACCACACCGTATTGGCCTGCGTGGTAGGCCCGATATCTGCGCGCTCGCCGGTCGTGGGCATATACCAGGTCACCCCGGCATTTCCCAAAATACCAAAGCCATCGCCGCTCATCGTGCGCAGGTGCGTCGTGATAAGCCTGGAGTCCACACCCGCCTTCAGGTCGTAATCCAGGATCGCATTGGCGCGCTCCAGTTGCGCGATATCATGCACCACCACGATCTCATCGGGACCACCGTGCCCGACTAGCTTGTGCCAATGGGTATATTGGTGCTGCAGCACATTCTGCTGACGGAAAACCGTACTGCCGCCGCTGCTGATTGCGACGTCATAGTTGAGATCGCCACCTTGTGCCTGCAGCGCATAGTCGTTCTTGAATTCAACGTCGGTCAGTGTGCCGCCATTGGCATAGGCACGAATGTCAAAGGTGACATGTAGCGAGCCGACAACGGGCTTGTCCACGCGAATCTCGGTGGCAAGTGGACCACGCAGCCAATAGGACGGGCTTTTTGACCCGAGCGCTGCCGCCACAAGTTGGCCAGCGTCGATATGGTAGGTTTTGCCGCCCTGAACGGCAATATCGACCGACACATCGTAGCTCTGTAGGCCGCTCAGCGGTACCTCTCCGCTCGCCTGCGGCCCCAGCGATAGCATCACCGGCACGCCCGCATTGGCGGATAGAGAAGGGACCTGAACTGTAACCACCGCCATGCGTACCGAACCATCGGCATTAAAAGCCTTGGCATCCATCTGCGCGGGCACCGCTTGGTTTGCGATACGAGCCGTCAGGCCGCTGCCGCGCGGGACTTTGCCCGTCAAGAAAACCTGTCCGAAGCTGATGGGCTGGTTATGGAGATCGGCGCGCGAAACGTTCCGGAGCTGAAGTCCCACCAAATCGCTATTGGTCTGCGGCTGCTGTACCACCGGGGCATAAAATGCATCCTCACCGAAACGTTGGGATGGAATGCCCGGCGCCGCCGGAAATCGCCGCATGCTCGGAAAACGCTGCGCCTCGGCAACAGAAATCACCCCAAGCAGCAGCACCGGGAAGATGGCCAATGCCGTTCTGAGTCGCAACAGGCGCATAGAGAACCTTTCCAAGCCCAAGAGAACCAATCTGACACAAGCACCGGGAAGATTAATTGGTGACCGCCAGCATCTTGCGGCGGGCGACGCCATGGTATTTGCGATCGATAGCTAACGTCGTCATGCGGCGACAACCATAAAGCATCATAGCCGCAGCGAAGGATGCGCATCGCGGCTGACCTTACGCTTTTTCGGAAAGCGCGGATGCCGCTTCCGTTGACCGATGCCGCGCCAGACATCTTGTTCCGAGCGCGAGAACCCGTTCGGCATTGCGCCGCCACGTGAAGCCGCGTTCGTCAATGGCGCGGCGAGCACCGGCCCCAAGCTCGGCCCGCAAGCCCGGATTGCCCACCAGCCGATTCAGCGCTTCCACCAAGGTGGCGGGCCGGGCCGGAGCAAACAGAAGCGCCGAAACGCCATTGTCCAAAACTTCTCTTATGTTCGGCTGGTCGGGCGCAACAATGGCTTTCGCCGATATCATGTATTCGAACAGCTTGAGCGGTGAGGCATAGTCCACGCTTTTGGGCTGCAGCGCGATGTCGAAGGCGGCCGTCATCGCCGCAATCTTGTCCCGTCCTGCAAGTCCCGCAAATGTGATGCGGGTGGCGACCCGAAGCCGTCCGGCCTGCGCCTGTAGATTGGGCAGCGCGGGGCCTTCGCCGATCAAAAGCAGGTGAACATCCGCCGGCGTGGCGGGATCGGCCAGCCAATCCACGATCGCATCAAGGCCATGCCAATCGCGCATGAAGCCGGAAAAGCCCAGTACGGTCCTACCGGCCAAACCCAGTTCAGCCTTCGCGGCGTCGGCGCTCTTTTGACTTGCGAAGCGGTCGAGATTGACGCCATTGGGAATGACGACGATGCGCTCGCGCGGCACCCCGGCCTTGTGCACCATGTCGGCCAGCACTTGTGTGACCGGCAGGACGTAATCGGCGTTGCGCCATGTCCAAGCCTCCAGCTTGGCGGCCAGCCGCGGAAAGGCAAGGCCATCATGCTGGGCCCGCTCAGCGGCCAGCGGCGCATTCACTTCCAGAAGCAGCGGCACGCCGGTGCGCCGCTTGAGCCAAATGCCGGCCAGAAGATGCAGATTATAGCGTTCGTAGATGATGTCCGGCTGCGCCTTGCGGAAGTCGCGCGATAGACGCCGATAGACGGGAATATTGTAGAGGATCTCGATGAGCTCATAGAGCGCTTGCGGCATCATCTGCTTGATCTTGCCCAGCAGCTTGGGGTCGTGACCGAATTCGGCACGGGAAAAACTTTCCGGCCCGCTGAGCGTGATATGGACGCCGCAGCCGCGCAGCGCGGCTATCAACTCCTCCAGATGGACAGCCTGACCATCCTTGGAGCGAATGCGGTGATGATAAAGAATGTTCATGAATAACCGATCAGGCCGATAAAGCCGGTGCAGTTTCAGCGCCTTGAGGCTGAGGCCACTGCCGAAGAATTTGGCGGAAAAGATCGAGCTGTCCTTGGGTGGTGGCATCCCAGCTATAGCGCTCGGCGAAGGCACGCGTGAGGGCGCGATCGGGCAATTTCCCGAATAGCTGGTTGACACCGGCCGCGACACCGGTGGCACTGCGTTCCGGCATCAGGACCCCGGCTTGCGGCGCGGCGACCACTTCGGGATTGCCCCAAATGTTCGATGCCACCACCGGGGTGCCGCAGGCCATGGCTTCCAGCAGCACGTTGGGCCAGCCTTCCCGGCTCGAGGCCAATATCAGCGCATCGGCCGCCACATAAAGCTTTTGCAGTTCCCGGTGCGGTACCGAGCCGAGCAGCCGGACGCGGTCTTGCACACCAAGCCGGACCGCCAGCGCTTCCAGGCGCGCGCGTTCTTCGCCTTCGCCCGCGATCAAGAGCTCATAACCGGGCAAATCCGGCATCGCACCGATGATGAGCTCATGACCCTTGCGTTCGATCAACAGGCCGACGGAGACCAGCGTCTTGCGGGCGAGGCCCAGTTGCTGGCGCGCTTGCTCGCGGCCCGCGGGATGGAAGAGTTCCAGGTCCACCCCATTGCGCAATACCGTTATCTTGCCGGCTGGAATGCCTATGGCGGTCATCGCGTCCTTGAGCGCCTGGCTCACGGCGATGATGCCGGCCGCCATGGCGGCTGCTTTTTGGATCATGCGACGGGGTAGCGGGTAGTTGGGGATAAGGTTGACGTCGGTGCCTCTGGCCGTGATCACCACCGGCTTGCCCAACCGCTGGCCCAACCAGGCCGCTGCGACCCCGTCTGGATAGAAATAGTGCGCATCGATCAAGTCGAAGTTGCGACCATGCTGCATTTGTCTAAGGGCTGACAAAGAGCCTGCGTATAGCAGGGCGGGGGCCATGGACATACCAACCTTAGGGATGGTCAAAAACCGAGGGTGCCGGATCTCCAGGCCGTTGCGCATTTCGCACGGCGGGATCTTCGAGAAATGCGCATATCGAGTTAAAAACTTGGAACCAAAAGGATACCAAGCAGAAGGCGCCAATACTCGTGCCTTTACTTGACCACTCGCCACCAGATGCCGTAGTCGGTTTTCGACAAACACCCCGTGATTTTGACGGACTGCGTTCGGAAAAAGTGTCGTAAAACTGATAATTTCCAGGGGGGGTGGTTCCGAACTGAACATTTACCAGACCATGGGATGATAGTTGCGTTTTGGTACCACTTCGCTCATTACAAGGAAGAGCGGCTGGCTTCTCAGGAAGTTTATAGAAATTAGGCATCTATAATGTTAATGCTGTACTGCACAACGCATTGTGGCGCATTAGCACATCTTGATCTACCGAAACGCTAATTGCTGTCTCGCAGAGGGCTGACAATGAAAATCATCAAAGCAGTTGCCGTCGCGTGTCTTTTTGTACTTGGGGCCTGCTCAAGCGGACCTAGGACGGCTGGATTGCCTCCTATGACAGCTGGAATGACGAACCCGGACGCCTCGCAATATGCGATTGGTCCCGGCGATGTCTTGGATATCTTCGTCTGGCATAATGCTGATTTGACCCGCCAGATCACCGTGCGTCCCGATGGGGCGATCTCCATGCCGTTGATCGGTGATGCCGTCGCAGTTGGAAAATCGCCCACCGCGCTGGCAGCCGATATTCAGGAGCGTCTCAAGCCATTTGTAAGAGACCCTCTTGTGACCGTGATTCCGGTGCAGTTCGTGGGTCTTTTCACCCGTCAGATTCGCGTGGTCGGTGAAGCTTTGACACCGAAGGCGCTTCCCTACAGCTCGCAGATGACTGTTCTGGACGTGATGATCGAGGTTGGCGGCTTGACAAAATATGCCGACGGCAACCGGGCGGTGCTCGTCCGCTTGGTGGATGGTAGGCAGCAATCTTACACGTTGGCGCTCGATGACCTGGTTCGCGACGGCGACGTTTCCAAGAACGTGCCGATGGCGCCGGGGGATATCTTGATCATTCCGCAACGGTTTTTCTGATAATTCTCGTCGGAAAGAAGCTGAAACGCGTGGGGAATTGTTAGCCGTGCTTAAGGAGCTTTGATGGATTCCTCACTGAGCGAGATGAAGCTTTTTCTGATCGAAAATGCGATTATCCTGTGGCGCCGCAAGCGGTTGGCCATCGCCTTGTGCTGGGCGATCTGCATGGTCGGCTGGATCGGCATCACCCTGGTGCCCCGGAAATATGAAGCTGATACGCGCGCCTATATTGATGTGAACGGCCTTCTAACTCCGCTCTTGAAGGGCATGGTCGTGAACACGGGTGCCGTGCAAAGCGAGGAATATCTTCGCCAGACATTGCTTAGTCGGCCGAACCTCGAGCAAGCGATTGCGCTGGCAGGTCTCAACAATGGCGTTGTGAGCAACCGAGCCAAAGATCAGCTCGTCGACACGCTGAGCCGGCACGCCCAAATCCGGCAGGAAGGCACCAATCTCGTCAGGATCTCTTACACGGGCGACAATCCGGTCGTGGCGAAGAATGTGGTTCAGGCCCTGCTGACTATCTTTGCAGAGCACGCCACCAGCAGCAGCCGGGTCGAAATGGAGAAGGCCCAGAAATTTCTCGACCTCCAAGTCACTAACTATGAAAACCAGCTGCGTGCAGCGGAAATCCGGCGTGCCGATTTTCGCAAGCAGTATGCAGATATTTTGCCCGACAGCACTACGGGCAAGCCTCGACAGGAGTTTATTTCAGAACAACTTGCCCAGGCCCGGCAGCAATATGCCCAGGCGGTCGTGACCAGAGATTCATTAGCGGCACAAGTGCGCGCCGCGCCGGCCCTTCTGAGTGTGCAATCGGCACCCATTGTTGGGCCTGACGGCAAGCTGGTCGCCGCGACGCCGCAAGCGCGCCTGCAGGAGGCGGAGCGAACCGTGGCAGAACTGCGCCTGCGCTATACGGATGACTATCCCGATCTGAAAGCCGCGCTGCATGACGAGGCCCAACTCCGCAAGGCTGTCCAGAACGGCAAAAGCAATGAGGGCATGACCCAGATATCGAATCCGGTTTATGAGCAACTGCGACTGAAGCTGGTGGACGCACAGACCGCGGTGCCGGCGCTCAAGCAGCACATCGACGACCTCAACGAGCAATATCAAAAAACACTTTCTCTATCGAGCCAGATCCCGGACATCGAAGCCAAAAGCAAGAACCTGGATCGCGATTATGACGTCATCAAAGCCAACTACGATGAATTGGTGAAGCGCCGCGAAGCTGCCAGTCTGTCACAAGCAGCCGACAACCAAGCAGATCGCACGCAGTTCCGGGTGGTAGACCCCCCGGTCGTGCCCTTGACGCCCTCCTTCCCCAATCTGCCTCTCATGTACTCGGTTATCCTGGTTCTGGGCATCATCGCTGGAGCCGGCATTCCGCTAGCTTTGGCTTATGTGCAACCGACCTTTGTTTCTGCATCCAGTCTGCGCAGTTTGGGACTGCCCGTGATTGGCACTATCACGCGCCTTGACGGCGCGATGTCGGCAGGGGGCGCCATCATAAACCCACTGGGCCCTGTGGTCCTGATAGGTTCTCTGTTTGGGGTCTACACGATCATGCTGATCGCTAGTACGGGAATGTATCGATGGCTGCTGTGACCGACTTGGAACGCCCAGATCTGGTGCGCCGTGCTGCCGCTTTGATGCAGGCGCGGCAGTCCACCGCCCCAGCGGCGCCACACACACAAACTCCGGCGGAGGCTACAGCCAATTTGCCGCCGAGCATGCCGCTCGGAACGACAGGTCGCGGCGCCCCTCAGGGCATGCCCAAGGGACGCAGCGTCAATCTGAGCCCTACCGTCATGGCTTCGAAAGGGATCTTTCTGCCGTCTGCAGGCGCCGGCTTTGTGCCGAGTATTGAGGAATTCCGTCTGCTCAAGCGGCACGTTCTGTCCACAGTTTCACGCGCCCGCGCGACCATGGGGTTATTGGCGAACCGTGTGCTGGTGACGAGCGCCTGTCCCGGGGACGGAAAAACCTTCACCGCGATCAATTTGGCGCTGTCGCTGGCTTTTGAACATGACCGTCGCGTCACCATGGTGGACGCGGATTCCCAGCGCCAGTCTATGGTCAATTACCTCGGCATCGCTGCGGAAAAGGGCTGGATAGATATGATGTCGGGTGAGCCGCTGACGCTCGAGGACATTTATCTCAACACGAACATTCCCAATCTGGATCTGATTCCCTGCGGCAAGCACGCCGCCAATATGCCCGAGCTTATTTCCAGCAAAGCAATGGAACGTTTTATCGAATCGCTGCAAGAGCGCGATCCCGACCGGATTATCATCTTCGACAGCTTGCCCTGTCTGGTGAGCAATGAGCCGGCCATCTTCTCGGAAAAGGTTGGGCAGGTGGTCTTCGTTGTGGCGTCCGACGAGACCAAGCGCGAAGAAGTTCAGACCGCGCTTCGGCTTATCACCGGCTGCCCCAATGTCGGGCTGGTCCTTAACAAGGGACCCTCGATGCTGAGCGAAACATTCGGCAAGTACGGTTATGGCTATTACAAGACAAATTCAGGCTCATCTCAGGTATAAATGGTAGCGGAGCCCGCGAATCACTTTGGAGATTATTTTGGGGATCTGTCGCAAGGGCTGGCGCTATACCTCGCTGCCGCTGGCCATTTGGCTTGTCTGCGGCACATCCCAGCTCGCGTTGGCGCAGGCGGGAAATAACGCTCCAGACGGCGCACAACCTCCGGACCTTCGCGGTGCCCAGGCAGAAGGCGCTCCGGTAGCGGCCCCATCTGCAAATGGTGGGAACACCACGCTTGCCCGGCCCACCAGTACCAACACCAAAAATCGACCGGCGCAGCCGAGAGCGAACTACACGGGCTCGCTCGATCTCTCCGGCCAGCAAAATGACCAGCGGGCACCCAGCTGGCTTTTTGTTCCCCGTGTCCAACTGACTGAGATTGGCACGGACAATGTCGATCCCCAGCTCGCGACGAAAACCGCGGACTTGATGTCTCGATTGTCTGTGGGGGGCCAGCTTGGTGTCGATACGCCAAGGCTGACTTCGTATTCGAATTTTGATGCGAGCTATAGCAAATATGCTCGGACTTCTCGTTTTGATCATTTTAGCGGCTCTCTCTTCGATACCACGCATGCGACCTTTGTGCCCGACTACCTGTTCATGGATGTGCATGCAAATATAACGGAACTCGCGCGCGATCAGACGCCGGTCCTGAACAATGCGCTGTTGAACGGCCAAAATGATCTCCAGACATATACCATAACCACATCGCCCTACACCGAATTTCAGCTCGGCCGCCTCGCATCTGCCGAGTTGCGATATATCGGCAGCTGGGCTTGGTTTTCCACCCAGCAGAATGCTGCACCCGTCGGATTGCCACCGGCGCTAACTTCGCCGGTAAGCGACTACAGTCAGCACCAGCTCCACGGAGAATTGGCAGCTGCCGGCACGATCAGCGAACGGCTGATGAGCGATATATCGGTCGATGGCCAATATTCGGATACAGGCGCAATCGGAATCTATCGGCACAACACTGCCCTATGGATCAACGAATACCAGTTTACCCGCAGCTTCTCGCTGATCGGATCAGGCGGGTACGAACAGGCCTTTGACAAGAAAGTTACTTTATTTCGAATTGACGAGGCGATCGGGTCCGGGGGATTTCGTTACCGCCCCAATGCGGATTCCTCGATTTTGTTGACTTATGGTCGGTATGATGGCGCCACTGATTTCGCTGGCGAAGCCATGTTCCGCCTGACGCCATTTACGGCGGTTTATGCAGCATACACCGACTCGATTACGACGTCGCAGCAGTCACTGATTTCAAACAATGCGACTTTCCAGCACAGTGGGATCCGAAGCTTGGAATTCACGTGACTTGAAGTCGCGGC
>JADMIO011184617.1_pt1 | contig 57385 bp, 47 predicted proteins | sample 8958161 | NCBI WGS metagenome assembly JADMIO01 (sample SAMN16585339, study PRJNA669376) | soil metagenome | isolation source: Crop rotation soil | place: USA: Cullars Rotation, Alabama | collected 2011 | reverse complement strand
CGCGACAACTTGTCCACGTGGAATTCTAAGCTTAGGATCCCAATGTGCTGGAAAGATTCAGGTGGAATTAACCCGGGTGAATGATGAGGTCTGGCTGCCGAAACACCTCACCGGCAAACTGGATGCGCGGGTGGCATTGTTCAAGGGAGTGAATGTAGCGGACGACGTGACTTATCGGGATTACAAGAAGTTTGGAACAAATACGAAGATCACACCGTTGGGTGAAGTGCAGTGACCTCAAGCGCTAAAGCGCGAATCTTTATGTGATTTTATCGGCACGAGTGGAACTCGTGCCCTACCCAAAAGCGTTTGTTAGAGGAGATTATTTTTCAGAAGCGACTTGAAGGCGGGTTTCTGCGCGCTGCAGTTGGCCTTCAGCTTTGGTGAAATCTTCTTCGGTCTTACCTGTCTTCAACAATTCTTCTGCTTTGGCCTTTGCTTGCTCTGCACGCTTTACGTCAATTTCCTGCGGACGTTCTGCGGTTTCGGCGAGGATTGTAACTTTGTCTGGCAACACTTCGGCGAATCCCCATGCCACTGCCAAGTGATGCGTCGCTCCGCCAGCGCGGTAGGTAATTTCTCCGACTGCCAGTTCGGTGATGAGCGGAGCGTGCCCCGGGAGAATGCCCAGATATCCCTGCTTGCCGGGAATCTGGGCTTCTTCGGCGGATTCCTTCACCACCATTTTTTCTGGGGTGACTATTTCGAGTTGGAAAGTTTCGGCCATGGCTTAGGCTGCGGCTTTCAGTTTCTCCGCGGCTTCGAGTACTTCCTCGATTGGTCCCTTCATGTAAAAGGCCTGTTCGGGGATGTCGTCGTATTTTCCTTCTGCGATTCCTTTGAAGCCCTTTACCGTGTCGGCGATTTTTACGTAGCGGCCTGCGGCTCCGGTGAACTGTTCGGCTACGTGGAACGGTTGCGAGAGGAAGCGCTGCATCTTTCGCGCGCGCGCCACTGTGAGTTTTTGATCTTCGCTCAATTCGTCAATGCCGAGAATGGCGATGATGTCTTGCAGATCTTTGTAGGACTGCAAGGTTTGCTTTACTTGCTGAGCGACGTCGTAATGCTCCTGGCCAACGATGCGCGGATCGAGAATGCGTGATGTGGAGGCCAATGGATCGACTGCCGGATAGATTCCAATTTCTGTCAGGGCACGGTTCAACACTGTGGTTGCATCCAAGTGCGCGAATGTTGTGGCCGGCGCAGGATCGGTCAAGTCGTCAGCGGGCACGTAGATGGCCTGCACCGACGTGACCGAACCTTTTTTCGTGGACGTAATGCGCTCTTGCAATTCACCCATTTCTGTTGCGAGGTTCGGCTGATAGCCTACGGCGCTCGGCATACGTCCCAACAGCGCGGAGACTTCAGATCCTGCTTGGGTGAAGCGGAAGATGTTGTCTACGAAGAGCAGCGTGTCGGCCCCTTCTTCGTCGCGGAAATATTCGGCGACTGTCAGTCCAGTCAGAGCAACACGGAGACGCGCGCCTGGGGGCTCCGTCATCTGGCCGTAGATCAATGCTGCTTTTGATTTTGATGGATCACCGGGTTTGATAACGCCGGACTCGGTCATTTCCAACCAAAGATCGTTTCCTTCACGAGTACGCTCGCCGACGCCTGCGAACACGGAGTATCCGCCGTGCTGCTTTGCAACGTTGTTGATGAGTTCCATGATGACGACGGTCTTGCCTACGCCCGCGCCACCGAAGAGGCCGATCTTTCCGCCTTTCAGGAATGGCTGAATGAGATCGACGACCTTTACTCCGGTCTCGAACATTTCGGCGGTTGTGGATTGCTCGTCGAACAATGGAGCGGGACGATGAATGGGAAGCGTCTTGGTGTGGGCGACCGGGCCGAGTTGATCAACCGGTTCACCAATCACATTCATCACACGGCCTAGCGTGCCTTTGCCTACCGGCACAGAGATCGGTCCGCCCATGTCGATCGCTTTCATGCCGCGCACCATGCCGTCGGTGGCCTGCATGGCTACGCAGCGTACGCGACCTTCGCCCAAGTGCTGTTGCACTTCGAGGATTACGTTGATCGGCGATGGGACGGTGAAACCGTCGCTGGTGACGCGGACGGCTTCGTAAATTGGCGGAAGCGCTGACGCGGGGAATTGCACGTCCACGGCTGGTCCGGAGATTTGAATTACGTGTCCTGTGTTATCTGGCATAAGGCCTCTGAATTCGTTTGTCAGCTATCAATTCATTGCGGCTGCGCCGCTTACGATCTCGATAATTTCTTTTGTGATTTTCGCCTGACGGGCTCGGTTCATGACCAGCGTCAGACTGTCGATCATGTCAGTTGCATTGCTTGTTGCTGATTCCATAGCGGTCATACGGGCTGCGTGTTCAGCAGCCACGGATTCAAGCAACCCACGGAAAATTTGTATGGCTACATATTTCGGCAGCAGCGATTTGAACAGTTCTTCTGCGGGCTGTTCGTAGATGTAATCGACATTCGCGGTTGCGAAGTGCGAAGCGGCTTCGTCGATAGCTTTCGTGTCAGCCGGACGGAGGCTTACGCCTGCGCCTTTCGATGCTTCGACTGCGTGTTTTTTTTCTTCCTGCGTCATCTCATCGGATTGAGCGATTCCCGCTTTGCCTACTTCTCCGATGGGCAGGATTTTTTCTACTACCAGCCGCTGTGCGATCACCGACTTGAATTCGTTGTACACGATGTAGACGGAATCGATTTCTTCGCGCGTATAACGCTCGATGATCCGCTCCGCCATCTCGCCAACCATTTCGTATTCGACTTTGGTCAGAACTCCAATGTGTTCGCCGACGATGGTCGTGGCTGGAGACCCTGTAGAGTCTGCTTTGCGCGGCTCCGCAACGGAATAGCGGCGGCGCAGGAAGTCCCGGCCTTTGCGGCCGATGGCTTCAATCTCGATGTTCTTGCCCGATTCAGTGGAGAGAAATTTTGACGCGGCTTTCAGGATGTTGGTGTTGAAAGCACCAGCCAGACCTTTGTCTCCAGTGACCACTAGAAAAAGGATATTGTTTTCGGGCCGTGCGGCCAGCAGCGGGTGCTTTGGTTCGCCGGTTTCTGGATCATAGACCTCTGCGCGCGAGACCAGCGACTTTAAGACATTCGTCAACATCTGCGCGTAGGGACGCGCCGACAACGCGCGCTCCTGGGCACGACGAAGTTTTGCCGCCGAGACCATCTTCATGGCCTTGGTGATCTGGCGTGTATTGACCACGCTGCGGATACGGCGCCGAATGTCTAATATGTTTGGCATAGCTTATGTTGCTAGCTGGGATGGGATTTCAGTTCCCAGATATCAGTTCTCGGTTCCCAGTTATTTTGCTGCTACTGCTTGTCTGTCGGCTACGAATGTTTCTTTTGCCTGCTTGATCACGTTTGTCATCTCGGCTTTCAGTGCGTCGTCGAGAACTTTCTTCTCCATGATTGAACGCAACAGGCCGGGATTGGCTGAATCTACATATTTATAAAGTTCGGCTTCGAAGGCGCGGACCTGATCGACTGGAAGGTCGTCCAGAAAGCCGTTCGTACCGGCGAAGATCGACAAAATTTGTTTTGAAAACGGAAGCGGAGAGAATTGTCCCTGCTTGAGAAGTTCTACCAGACGTTGACCGCGATTGAGCTGCGCTTGTGTTGCTTTGTCGAGATCACTGCCGAATTGGGCGAAGGCCGCGAGTTCACGATATTGAGCGAGGTCAAGCTTTAGACTGCCTGCGACCTGACGCATGGCTTTGATCTGCGCGCTACCACCTACGCGGCTAACAGAGAGTCCGACGTTGACGGCTGGGCGGATGCCTTTGTTGAATAAATCTGTTTCCAGATAAATCTGGCCGTCGGTGATGGAGATGACATTGGTCGGAATGTAGGCCGAGACGTCTCCGGCTTGCGTTTCGATAATCGGCAGCGCAGTAAGAGATCCGCCGCCGTTTTTGTCGCTGACTTTTGCGGCTCGCTCTAATAAGCGTGAGTGGAGATAGAAAACGTCTCCAGGATAAGCTTCGCGGCCCGGTGGGCGACGGAGCAACAATGAGATTTCGCGGTACGACGCCGCGTGTTTCGAGAGATCGTCGTAGATGACCAGGGCGTGGCGCTTGGTGTCGCGGAAATATTCTCCGATGGCGCAGGCTGCGTATGGTGCGATGTACTGCATTGGCGCTGGCTCGGAGGCTGACGCTGCGACTACGATCGTGTACTCCATCGCGCCCGCGTCTTCGAGAATTTTCACTACCTGCGCGATGGAAGAACGCTTCTGTCCGATCGCGTTGTAGATACAGATCAGATTGTTGCCTTTGCTGTTGATGATTGTGTCTAGCGCTACAGCCGTCTTACCTGTCTGACGGTCGCCGATGATCAATTCGCGCTGGCCGCGGCCGACGGGGATCATACTGTCGATGGCTTTGAGTCCGGTGGCCATCGGCTCGCGGACCGGCTGGCGGTCGATTACGCCTGGGGCGATTCGTTCTAGTTCGATAAATTGGTCGGTTGCGATGGGGCCCTTGTCGTCGATGGGCTGGCCTAGCGCATTGACTACGCGGCCTATCATCTTTTCGCCGACGGGGACGCTCATGATGCGTCCGGTGCGCTTGACCTCGTCGCCTTCTTTTAGCTCGGTGTATTCGCCGAGGATCACGACGCCGACCTGGTCTTCTTCCAGGTTCATGGCGATTCCGGCGATGTTGTGCGGGAAGGAGAGGAGTTCTCCGGCCATGACCTTGTCGAGGCCGTGGACGCGCGCGATTCCGTCGCCTAGGGTGATGATGGTGCCGACTTCATCGACCGCGATCTTGGATTCGTAGTTTTCGATTTGTTGGCGGATCAGCTGTGTGATCTCGTCTGCTTTGATTTGTGCCATAGTTCGCTCGTCAGCCTTTTAGCTCTCAGCTTTACCTCAGGCGCTAAAGCGCCGGGCTTGCAATCTTTGAATTAGCACGAGTGGAACTCGTGCTCTTCCCTTGCCCTATGAACTCAGGGCTTCTCTCATTTTTTCCAACTGGCCTTTTACTGAGCCGTCGTAAATTGTGCTGCCGATTCTTATTATTGCCCCGCCCAAGATCGAAGCGTCTTTTGCGTAGTTGGCGCGAACCTTTTTGCCGGTCAGCTTTTCTATTTCGGATTCGAGGTTGCGGTGCTCTTGATCACTCAAATCTCTGGCGCTGGTGATTTCGGCGACTGCGAATCCTAAGCGCTGGTTTAGGTCTCGTTCGAACTGCTTAACGATAGCAGCCAGAAAATTGATGCGCCTCTTATCGATGAGCACTGCGATCAGGTTACGGACTTCGTGCGAGATTCCGGCTTTGGCTGCGATCGCGTCCAGCAGTTTCTTCTTTTGATCGGGCGGGATGGATGGCGCTTCCCACACTTCTTTCAAACTTTTGCTGGATGCAACCAACGCGGCGATGGACTGGGCTTCAGCCAGAGTCTTGGCGGCATCGAGTTTGCGGTCGATGACCACGTCCACGAAGGCGCGAGCGTAGGTGTTGGTGACTGTGGCCATTAGCGGCTGTCCCTCGGGCTAGCGCCATCGGAAGCAAGGCGTTTGGCAAATCCTTGAACCAAGGCCTGGTCTGTGGCGGCGTCTACTTTAATTTGTTTTTCGGCCAACGACACTACCAGGTTTGCTGCATAGGCACGCAGGTCGCGGCGGGCGTTTTTGCCTGCGGCGGCAATTTCCTGTTCGGCTGACTCGACCACCTTTTTCATTTCGTCAGCGGTTGCGGCCTTGATACGTTCTTCTTCGGCTGCGCCTTCTTTTTCCGCGGAAATACGCATTTCCGCGATTTCACCGTCGAGACGAGACAGCCTGGATTCAATGTCGGCCAAGCGGCGGTTTGCATCTTCGCTCGCAGCTCTGGCTTCCGCCATGGCCTGCTGAATGCTTGCGGTGCGATTGCGAAATACCGTGGGCAGATTTTTTCTCAATGCCCAGACGAGTACGCCAGCGACAATTGCAAAATTTCCAATGACACAAAGCCAGTAGGCGTTCTCTATACTCAGACCGGTCAGCTTCGCAACCATCTTTACTGAACTGGAATGTTTGAAAGCGGCGGTTCCTTCTTCCTCCGCTTCCTGTAATTCTTTAGACCGTTCCTGGCCAGGAGTGAGTTTCGGCTGTTCAGCCGCATGCAAGCGCGGGGTTATCCCTGCCAGAATCAACAGAAGGAGCATCCACGCAAATGTCGTGTGGAACTTATTTAACAGTCTCATCGTCCCTGCCGGACTTAGAACTGTGCGGATCATTTCGGTGGCGAGTTTTCCGGCTTCGGCTGTCAAACCGGCTTGTGCTTCGGCTTTTTCTTTTTCGATTCCTGCACGTGCTGCCTCGACTTGCTTTTGCGCTTTGGCTTTGGCTTCGGCTACCGCGTTTGTGCGTACCTGGTTTGCCTGCTGGCGGCGCGCTTCCTGTGCCTTGAATACGGTCAGTCTGGCTTCGCGCATGCGCTGTTCGTATTCGGCGGTGCATGCTTCAGCGGCGGCCACGTCGGCTTTGGCTTTTTCTATTGCGCCTTCGGTTTTTGCACGACGCTCGGCAAGAACTTTCACCAGCGGTTTGTGCAGGATGATGGTGTACAGCGCAAAGGTCAGCAGAAGAAAAATCACTGTCGGAATCGAGCCGAGCAGTAATTCGCCTAGTTGTTTTAACGTCTGATCCATTTGTGATGAAAATTCAGTCGAGCTTTATGAGGGCTATGAAAACTGTTAAAGCTAACATTCTCAAGGGTTAGTAGTCAATGTAAAGGAAGGTCAAAATGGGCCTAAATTATTTGTCCAAAAATGGGATTTTTTGATTTGTCAAGTGCAGTGATTTTTGGGCGGAAAGTTCTTGACTTCTCAGATGAGGGGGCTAGCATGGAGATATCACCTCCGATCCAATTCAGGGTCGAATGGGCCGATAGCCAAGGAAAGTCACCGCTTCTTGGTTGCCGGCCCATTTAAATTTTTCCGTGATAATTTTGTGGCGAGATTTCTTTCGCGCCTACGGGGCTTTATCGGTTGTCAGCTGACCTACGACTTACGCCGTGGGCTGCATTCTTGCGCCCCTTCGCGGCTTTTCTGCTTTATCTGGGATTTGCCACTTTCTTACTGAACGTAGGACTGACTCAGCTGCATTTATTTCCAGTTCTACTGAGTCTTCTTTGTATTTACGGGAGAAGATTTGCGCTTTTGACTCGAGAAATGCCAGCGTCTTTCCTTCTTTTTGCGGAATCTTCAGACGCACATGGCTGGGGCGATCTTCTTCCAGAGTTTCATCAATCTTTTCCAGCAATCCTTCGATACCAATTCCTTTAGCGGCTGAGACGTAAATGGTGCGCGAATCATCTCTCAAAGATTCCCGTTGTGCAGATCCTAACAGATCGACTTTGTTCATTACCCGCAGTCTGGGTTTGGTGTCAGCTTCTAATTCTTTGAGAACTTTCTCAACTTGAATGTCTTGTTCGGTTGAGAGCGGGCTGCTGGCGTCGGACACATGGAGAATTAATGACGCGCGTTGGACTTCTTCGAGCGTTGCGCGGAATGACGTGACCAGCGCGTGTGGTAGATTGCGGATGAAACCGACTGTATCGGAGAGCAGAACGCTTCGTTTCGATGGCAACGTGACGGCGCGGATTGTGGGATCAAGCGTGGCGAACATTCTGGATGAGGCCAGCACTCCGGCTTTGGTCAGCGCGTTAAATAATGTCGATTTTCCTGCGTTGGTATAACCGACCAGCGCCACCGTCGCGACTGGGGCTGATTCCCTTCTCTGACGCTGCTGGGCGCGAATGCGTCTTACATTTTCCAATTGCTGTTTTACGCTGCGGACCCGGCGGTAGATTTTCCGGCGGTCGGTTTCTAACTGGGTTTCGCCGGGACCTCGTGTGCCGATGCCGCCGCCTAGCTGAGACATTTCTATTCCTCGTCCGGCGAGACGCGGGAGCATGTATTCCAGTTGCGCCATCTCGACTTGTAGCTGGCCTTCTTTGGTACGCGCGTGTTTGGCGAAGATATCGAGGATGAGCTGGGTGCGGTCGATGACTCTGGTCTGAACGACTTCCTCAATGTTGCGCTGCTGCGAGGCGCTGAGGTCGTGATCGAACAGAATCAGATCAGCCGATACCGACGCGGCTGCTCCCTTAATTTCTTCAAGCTTTCCTTTCCCAATTAACGTGGCTGGGTCCGGACGGTCGCGGTGCTGGAGAAATTCCCCGACGATTTCGGCGCCCGCGCTTGTGGCCAGCGTACGTAGTTCATCCAGCGATTCTTCGGCGGTGAACTCTGGGATTGGCGGGGCTTTTGAAGCGACGCTGCCATCGCGCACGGCCTGGGCAGCATCTGTCAGCCCCTTCTTACCTTGTGCGCGTTTGCGCAGCTGGTAGTCGAGGCCGACCAGGAACGCCCTTTCCTTGAGCGCACTGGAGGCGTTCTGAGTGCTTATCAAGGTGGGGTTTTTACGCGGCAATGCTAGAGCTTTATCCTTCCGTGCCGGAGGCTGCCGCGGCTTCCGGGACTGCTACCGGAGTCGGGGCTGGGCGGTCGCCGTGCCCGTGCATGACGCGGCCCATGGCGATGGTGGAAATGGCGTGCTTGAAGATGAGCTGTTCCTGGTTGTTGGTTTCGAGCACGACGGAGTATTTGTCGAACGAACGGATACGTCCCGTCAGTTTGACGCCGCTGACCAAATAAATGGTGATATTGAGTCTGTCTTTACGAGCAGTATTTAGGAATGAATCCTGAATATTTTGTGCCGGCTTGTTGTCCATCTGCCGATCTCCTTGAATGTGATTTACCACACAACCCCGGATGGGCCAGAAAAGACGAAGGGAGAGAGTTAGGCGCGTGACTTCAGGCTCCCGTCGCCGGAATCCGGTGTACCTCAAGCTTTGAACATTAAGATACGGGGTAGTGCAAGAAGTTTCAACTAGGATTCACGGGGAGCGAGGATTTTGTTTCCCGGTAACGGATTACCAGGGTCGGTCTAATCGAAACCCAGGGCCTAAAGGCTGAGTACTTCGTAATCCAATGCGGCAGGCCTGAAGGCGCTGCCCTGATACGAATCATTCTTAACAAACTGACCATTCCTACACTTAGGGTTATTTGACATTCATGGCGGCAAGTGCGATAAGGTTCGCTCGTTAGCGGAGGAGCAATGCAACATCTTTTGGATTTAGCTGCCTGGGTTATGCCGTCCCATACCGGGGTTGAGACCAAGGCCATTGTGCTGCGAGTGGTCCACTATCTGGCGGGGATTACATGGGTTGGGCTGCTTTATTTCTTCAATCTGGTGAATGTGCCGTTTATGAAGACCGTGGATGCGGCTGCCAAACCTAAGATTCTCGAGAATCTCACTTTGCCAGCGCTTAACTTTTTCCGCTGGAGTTCGTTGCTCACGGTGTTTGTTGGAGTCTGGTATTGGTCGGAGGTTTACGTAGCGGCGGACTCTCATTTGAATGGCGGGAGCATCCTGGGCACGATTGGGCTGTTCTTTTTGGTATGGATTGCCGCGTGGTGGATCTTCTACTTCTTTGTGAAAAAGGCGCCGAATCCGTGGCTGCTGGTTGTGGTTACGATTGTTCTGGTTTGCGCCGCAGGCTGGATATTTGTGACCAAAACTCCGGTAGGACAGGATGACAATCATGTGCTTTCGATCGGTGTCGGCGGAGGGATTGGAATTTTTATGCTGTTTAACGTTTGGGGAATTATCTGGCCGAACAATAAACGAATTATCAAAGGCACGCTGGCTGGTACGCCTCCTGCCAATGCCGCAGTGATGGCACGGCAGGCATTTCTTGCTTCACGAACAAATTTTTATCTTTCAGTACCGATGCTGTTTTTCATGGCGGCTACTTCGCACTATCCAATTTTCGGGCGGTGATTCAACCGAATATCTTTGAAAAATAAAAAGGGCCGGTCTTTTGACCAGCCCAAATCGTTTCAGGAATTCCCTTAGAAATCCAAACGCAGAGCGAACTGCATTGAGCGCATAGAAGCGGTACTGTGGATAATGCCGAAGCTATTCTGATCTGTAATATCAGCGGTACCACCACTTCCACCGGTCCCGGGCAGACCAAAGTTCACATGGTTGAACACGTTGAAAGCATCTGCCCTGAATCTCACGATGAAGCGCTCTTTGATCGGGAACTGTTTAGACAAGCCCATCGCGAAGTTGAGGTAGGCAGGTCCGCGCAGATTATTACGTGTTCCACCTTCGAGTCCGATCGGTCCGCGGAATGCCGACATCGCGCGGTCCTGATCTTTGAAGAGTTGGAAGCCCTTATCGGTGAAGTGGATCTTAGTGGCGATGTCCGATTGGGTGCCGATAAAGGTTCCCGGAGCATTGGTAAAGAAGCTGATGGGGAAAGCGCCGGATACGTTGGTAAAGGCAAAACCGCTGTGTCCAGTAACCGTGCCGCTTAATTGCCAGCCGCCTACAATCTGGTTTGCCCAGCCTGGCATAGCGCTGCCAAACTGCCGCCCCTTGCCAATGGGAAGATCGTAGATCCAGTCTCCGCTGATCAAATGGGTAACATCAAAATCAGAGTTGCCGCGGCATTTGCTCAGGTCTGTAATATCGCAAATGATTCCACCCGAGAGATTGCTTGTGCCAAATACGTTGTTAATTGGGGCAGAGAGATTATCGATGGAATGGGAGAAGGTGTAGTTGAAATCAAATTGCAAACCGTGAGACGGGCGCTTGTGCAAAGTGACCAACAAACCGTTGTAGGCCGAAAAAGATTTATTGGCGATATACACGTTGGAGCCAAATTGCGGGTGCAATCCTACTCCCGGGAGGAGCAGGGGGAAGCGATACAGGTTCTGAATGAAATCGGTGGTATCTCCAAAATCAACAAACCCCTGTAATCCAAAGCCGACAACATTGGTACAGGTATCGCCGAAGAAATCTTCGCATGTATCACCAAGAGCAGCACTGACTTGATTCTCAAAGAAAGGCTGTGTAGTGAATGAACTGACACCAGCACGCGACTCTTTCGTCATTGCGCTGAATGCGGTCATTAGACTTTGGCCGGAGGCAGGATCTACTGTGTTCACGACCTGCCCCGCATCGGCTTGCGCCAAGAGGCGGCGCCCATAGCGTCCCACATAGCTGGTTTCCAGCAGGAAGTTACCCGGCAGCTCTCGCTGGATACCTACGGTGGTGGCAATGGAATATGGCGTTTTCAGATGACTGTCTACGGCGTAGTTGGCTTGACCATCTGCCAGGCCTTGAATATCGAACGGTGTAAATGGGACCGTTACAGGTGCCGGAGAATTGATGGTAGGTAATGTATTAATGTCGGTGAAACGAGGGTCATTCAACAGAGCTTTGGTTGGACCATTTGTTGTAGGACCGCTATTAGCGCCACCAAATGCTGTGGTGGAAGCATTCTGGAAAATATAGTTTGCTTGGTCCTGGATAAAGTTAACGGCATTGGTGACAGGATGATCGAAGATCAGGCCTGAGCCGGCGCGAATTACGGTTTTACGGTCGCCTAGAAGATGACCAAAGAATCCGCTTGTAACTCTGGGATTGTAGGCAATGGCGAAGCGTGGAGCGAAATCTTTCCAGTCCGGTTCGTAAAGTCCGGGCGCGTGGTTGGCCTTGCCACCGAAGTTATATGTCTCCAGTTGATAATTCTGGCCTCCGGTGAGAGCGTCTGCCGCTCTCGGGTCAAAAAAGCCTGCCAGGTTGACGTTGGGAATCGCTTCCAGGCCATGCACTTCGTAAGGAACCGAATAGTATTGGTAACGCAAACCGTAAGTCATGGTGAGGTCGTCACGCATACGGAATGTGTCCTGCCAGTAAACTTCGGTTTCGTAATAGCGATAATTGCGAGTGTGTCCGGTACCCTGCGGTATCGGATTCAGGTCCGGACCATTGTTGAAGTTGCTACCAATGTTTGCAAAGCGGCCAAGCATCGTGGTGAAAGCTGTGTCCCAACGTCCCGCGGCTATTGTGCCGCTATCCTGCAGAATGTCTGTGGGCCTTAGCGTGTCACTGGGAGTTTGACGCAAATTGGGGAGGTCGCCCCCGACGCCCATAGTGACGAAATTTAAATCGTTGACCTGGTTGGAGTCGGTCTTAATGGGCTTGAATGTGCCACCAAACTGGTAGTTATGCTTGCCACGGACCCAGGTAAAGTCATCGCGGTATACAGGAATAGGAATGATGCGGTGTTGTGATTCCTGCTGATCGAACGGCAGCGAAAATGGACCGAAGACTTGGAAGTAGCTCGTACCCACCGGATTGAAAGTCACCGGGAAGTTCAGGTCAGAGCGGGTCACACCATAGAAGAAATTATTGACCATGTTGTTGTTAATCGTCCAAGTATGCCCAACCACGTAGGCATAACTGTGGTCCACGACGGAATGCGTGATGGGATCGCCAGGGAAATGGAAGGGAGCGGCAAAATTGGTGTCATCGCCGCCACTGTCACGCACGATGCTGGTGCGGCCAAACAATTTCATTTTGCTGGTGAGGTTGTAGTCGACGCGGGCGACATAGTCGTTGACGGTGCGGTGAACCGCGGAGTTGAAGCGGAACCCGCCGGTATTGACACCATCGCCACCGGTTGGATCATTTACGTGTGGGTAGCGCGCATTAATAAAATCCAGGAGATTTTGATTAATGCCCACGCCTTGAGGATCGATGGTCGCCAGATCAGCCGCATTCTTATAAGAAATGCAGGCAGGATCAATATTGACCCTGCTCCCCGTATCGCAATCCGGGCCATTATTGATGTATCCCACCTGCCCGTTGCGGAACGTATCCAGCGGAATGTTGTTGTAAAGCACCGAATCTTCGCGTGCGTCGCGCTGTCCCTGATAATCGAAGAAGAAGAACAATTTGTCCTTCACGACCGGGCCACCCAGCTTCGCGCCGAACTGATTGCGATTGAGTTTAGGCACTGGCTTCGTATTCGGTGGAATAGTGTTAAAGATGTTGTTGGCTTCGGTTACGGTATTGCGCAAATATTCGTTCACTCCGCCGTGCCAAGTGTTGGTGCCGCTGATGGTGACCAACTGCACCTGCGCGCCGCTGCCGCGACCGCTCGCAGACATGGGCATCGCGGTTTCGCCGTGAAATTCCTGAATGGAATCGACTGGGGCATTGCCAACCGTGGTGAATGACTGGCCGGTGGAAAAATCGTTGATATCCAATCCGTCCAACGTAACGTTTGTCTGGTCGCTACGCGCTCCGGTAACTACACCGTCGCGGCTTCCGATAGGATCGTCACTGCTTGCGTTGGCGGTAACTACTCCGGGCTCAAGAGCCAGCAGTCCGATGACGGAACTGCGTCCCTGAATCGGCAAATCCTGCACAACTTTCATGTCGAAATTGGTGCTGATGGTCGCGTCTGTAGTGTCCAGAGTCGCGGATTGGCCAACGTCCGAGACTTCGACTGTCTCGGTAATTTTGCCCACCTGCATCTTGACGTTCTCAGTGTGTACGGTGCCGACACCGATGTAGATATTGGAGAGCAGCAGCGAATCGAAACCATCTTTAGTAAAAGTGATCTGATACCCGGGCCCAGGCAGCAACTTCGCAAAGGTGTAGGAGCCTTGGGCATTTGTCTTGGCCTCATAGTTGGTATTGGTCTTCGTATCGACCAACTTGACAACAACATCTGTCAAAATTGCGCCGGTGTTATCAGAGACGACTCCGGTGAGAGAAGCCGTTTCCTGAGCTATTAGCAATGGTGTGGATACTGCGGCGCACAAGGAGACCAACAAGGCAAGCAGGATTCTTTTCATGATTTTCCGACCTCGCGAGGTAGATTGCACTCTTCGCCTGTCAAAAGAGTTTGTTATGAGTGAGAACTTAACTCTCAAACGCAACTGACATTCCAAAACACGACCGCCTAACATATAGCAAAAACATGTGCTTACAAACAATCATTTGTTTTGTTACGAAAAACGAGAGTACTCATGAACGCTGGTCTATGGGATTCCGTATGTTTTGTTGAGAAGGTTTTGTGGGAGGATTGAACTCGATGGATTCCAAACTTTATGCACGCGGGGTTGAGTTGTTCAATTCTTCGGAATTCTATGACGCACATGAGGTTTTGGAGGATGTGTGGAGAGCGGAGCAAGGGCCAGACAAGCTATTTTTGCAGGGTCTGATTCAGGTGGCTGTGGCCTTGCACCATCATTCCACAGGGAATTTGGTGGGGTGTCGATCACTTTTGACGCGTGCTTTGCGGAACCTTAGTAGTTATCCTGAAAATCACTTTAATCTCAATTTGAAGCAGTTTCGGACGTCGATTACTGGGTGGCAGACCGCTTTGGATCAGAACTCACCAGTGCCCCCCTTTCCCAAATTGGAAATTGTTGAGTAGACGTCTTTGTTAAAATCGCATTTCTCGTGACCAATCCTTCCGTGAAGCGACGGCCAGCGCAGGCGGGTAAGTTCGATTCCGTCCCTATGTTGGATTTGTCGCGCCAGTATCACCAGATCCGCGAGGAGATTCTTTCTGCGGTGGAACGGGTGTGCGCTTCGCAGCAATACATCCTTGGGCAGGAAGTCACGGCACTCGAAAATGAGGTCGCGGCGTTTACCGGTGCGGACAATGGAGTTGCATGCGCTTCGGGGACGGATGCGCTTTGGTTGGCTTTATTGGCAGCCGGTGTTCAAGCTGGAGATGTAGTCGTAACAACTGCTTTTAGTTTTTTTGCTTCCGCTAGTTCTATTGTGCGGCTTGGCGCTCGGCCGGTTTTTGTGGATATCGACCAGCAAAGTTTCAATCTGAATGCTCTTGATTTGGCTGCAAAACTTGAAGCCTATCGATCGCATGTCAAAGCCATTCTTCCTGTTCATCTTTACGGGCAGTGCGCGGACATGGATGCCGTAGGCGCACTTGCCGCGGAATTCAAAATTCCTGTCGTTGAAGATGCAGCGCAGGCGATCGGGGCAGCGTGGAAGAAACAGAAGGCTGGATCGCATGGTTTGGCAGCAGCGTTTAGTTTTTATCCGACCAAAAATTTGAGTGCCTATGGCGATGCTGGATTGGTGACTACACAGAGCCGGGAGTTGGGTGAGCGGATGCGCCAGTTGCGGAACCACGGCAGCCCGCAAAGATATTTGCATACAGAAGTTGGGTGGAATTGCCGCATGGATGCGATACAGGCAGCTGTGCTGCGAGTGAAGTTACCGCATATTGAAGAATGGAACCAAAAGCGGCGAGAGAGAGCGGCGGCTTATGACAGGTTGCTGGAACAAAGCGGATTGGTCCGGCATGACGGTTCCCTGCCAACGAATGAGTCGCCCGTGGTGCTGCCGCATGTTTCGCAGCAGGCCCATCATGTTTTCCATCAATATGTACTGCGCGTGCAGCGTCGAGATGATCTGCGTGCTTTTCTTGCAGAGCGCAAAATTTCAACTGAGATTTATTATCCAATTCCTCTGCACTTACAACCTTGCTTCGAATATTTGGGATACCGTGAGGGGGATTTGCCTGCGGCAGAGCTGGCTGCCAAACAGGTTTTGGCCCTGCCTATGTTTCCTGAATTGACCGAAGACGAACAGAAGTGGGTCATCGAAAATATTGCTGAGTTCTATCAATAGCTCACGCGAACGTATCCATTCTTCCGCTCGTATAATCCCTGCATGAGTCACACGCACAATTGGCTCGCTGGCTCGGTCCCTACCCCTGACCGCAAATCCTCGCATCTGAGCCTGCATCACATCACCATTTTTGTGCGCGACAACGACCGCAGTATCAAGTTCTATGTGGAGCAACTTGGGTTCACCTTAGTTGCCGACGTTAAGTTTCCAACTGGACGCTGGACGGCGGTGGCTCCCCCATTTGGCGGGCCGGCTTTGGCCATGGTAACTCCGGCGGAAGATTCCAAGGAATATAAGCTCATCGGGCAGCCTACCCGCGTGGTGTTCGTGAGCGACGACGTTCCCGCGAAATACGCGGAGTGGTGCCAGCGGGGAGTGCGTTTTCATCATGCGCCGATCGTACCGCCCTGGGGCGGTGTTTTTACGACTTTTGAAGATGTCGATGGGAATTCTTTCGCACTCGCTGGGCGCGATGAACTGACGCAAGAGATTGAGGCACAGCGTCAGGCAGTGAGCCAGAGACTGGAAAGTGAACGGCGTGCAGCGCAGGAGTTGGAGATCGCAAAGCAGGTGCAGGCGCGGTTGTTTCCGCAGAATTCGCCGTCGCTGAAATCGCTGGACTACGTGGGCGTTTGCATTCAGGCACGCAAGGTTGGCGGAGATTACTACGACTTTCTTCATCTGCCTCGTGAAAAGGTCGGCCTAGTCATCGGCGATATATCCGGCAAAGGGATCGCAGCGGCTTTGTTGATGGTCAATCTGCAAGCGAATTTGCGCAGCCAGTGCGCTGCAGCCAATGAACCGCAACGGTTGCTGCGCTCGGTGAACGATTTGTTTTACGAGAACACTGCTGACAGTTCATATTCAAGTTTGTTTTTCGCAGAATACGACGACAAATCACAACGTTTGCGGTATGCGAACTGTGGACATCTTCCGGGATTGCTTTCTCGGAGCGATGGCAGTCTTGAGGAACTGGACTCGACATGCACGGTGCTTGGACTTTTTTCGGATTGGGATTGTTATATGGGCGAGCGCCGGCTTTATCCCGGCGATACGCTAGTTCTCTACACCGACGGTGTTACCGAATCCTTCAATGATGACGGAGAAGAGTTCGGTGAGGATCGACTGGTCGAGGCCGTTGAGCGCGGTAAAGATTTGTCATCGCAGGAGTTGGCTGCGTCGCTGGTGGATGAAGTGAAGCGCCACAGCCCTGAGAACCAGCACGACGACATCACGCTCATCGTCGCTAAATGTAGATAATTAAAACTGTCCTTCATCTGCTGATGGTCCGTATATAGAAGGTACCGGGGCGCTATTGAGCCGCAGGTACACGGTCAATTGGCCCCGGTGATGAGCGAGATGGCTGAAGACTGCATCACGCAGTTGAATGTGGCGCGGGTTTTCGCTGACTACATTTCCCGCGACTTTGAAACGCCATGGCTTGAGCAGGTGCTCGTCGTTTGTGTTCTTTAAAGCGTCTCGACCTTCGGCTAGAGATTTATCGAACATTTCCAGTAACTCGCGATTGGTCAGTGCGACCTCTGGTTTGAACTTCGAGCCGCCTTGCGGGGCCATGTCCAGCTCATCCAAGTTGATCATCATGGCGACCCAGGCCGGCATTCTTGCCACCAGTGACGCCAAATAACCCATCGGCATGGATTTTTCGTGCGGTTTCCAGTCGTTGCGGCCTTCGGGAACCCGCTCCAAGGTGCGGCGAGTGCTGCCGGCTTCGCGGTCCAGTTCTCCCAGGAATAACTCGGTCATCTTCATATTTTTCTTCCTCCTCGTTTGAGGTATGAGCAGAATAACTTTCTAAATATGACAGCTTATGTCATATTTTTCAGATTAATTTTGTTTGTGCAGGAGAGTGTGCATGCTTCTCACCTATCGCGGACTGGTCCAGCCATGGCATTGCGACCTGATGGGCCATATGAATGTTATGTGGTACGCGGGAAAATTTGATGAGGCTACCTGGGGATTGTTTGCCACCGTTGGGATTGATTCTGGCTACATCCGCGAACAGAAACGCGGGATGGTTGCGGTGCAACAAAACACTACGTACAAAAAGGAATTGCTTGCGGGAGAGGTGGTCAGCGTTCGTTCGCGCTTTATCGAGGTCCGCGAGAAAGTTCTTCTGCTGGAACACGAAATGATCAAGGACCAAACGGGGGAAGTTGCTGCTAGTACCCAGTTGACCGGCGTGCATCTGGATATGGTCAGCCGCAAATCATGTCCATTCCCTTCTGAGATCGCGGCGCGAATTCAAGCATCGTTGGAAACCAAATAATGAGGGCCGACCGGTTGCTTTCGATTCTTCTATTGCTGCAAGCGCGTGGGCAAACTACCGGGCGTGAGCTTGCCAAGCATCTGGAGGTTTCTGAACGCACGGTGCATCGGGACATGGATGCGCTTAGTGCGGCTGGTGTGCCCGTGTTTGCTTTGCGTGGTGCGCAGGGAGGTTGGCAACTTGATGAGAATTGGCGCACACAGGTTCCGGGATTGGATGAGGCTGAACTTCGCGCCTTTCTTATGGTGCAGCCGCGGGTGCTTGGAGATAAGCGGCTGGCTGCGGCTGCTGAGCGTGCGCTGAGTAAGTTGATGGCGGCCCTGCCTGCTTCAATGCGAGAACAAGCGGCTTCGATTCGGCAGAGGCTTTATGTCGATCCTGCCGGGTGGCATGGCGCGAATGAAGATTTGTCGATGCTGCCGATGGTACAACATGCGGTTGCTCGCGATCGCAAGTTGAAGATCCGTTATCGCAAGCCTGAGGATGGTGCCACTTCGAGTGAACGGATCATTGATCCCCTTGGCTTGGTGGCTAAAGGCACGAGTTGGTATCTAGTTGCTAATACTTCGCGTGGCTACCGCACGTACCGGGTTTCACGGATTGAAAGTGTTGCGTTGCTCGATAAGCCTTGTGAGCGTCCGGCGAGTTTTGATTTGGCTGAGCATTGGCAAAAGGCTACGCGGGAGTTTATTGATGGTCGGCCGCGATATCATGCGACACTCTGCTTGCAGAGTTCGGCTGCGGATGAGATCAAGAAGTGGCGGCGGGTTGCACCGGTAGAGGATGCAACGCAAACTAAGGGGTGGCGAACTCTCCAAGTACAGTTCGACTATGAAGAAGAGGCTTGTTTCGTGGTCTTGGGATTTGGCGCTCGCGCAAAAGTGATCAAGCCGGAAAAATTACGTCAACGTATTGCGGCCGAGGTTTCCGCCATGGCGGATCAACAAAGAGAATACGCTTGAGTTCCGAGACGAAAAATCCAGCCGGTTTGTGTGATACATGCAAATCTTTGCGCCTGATCACGAGCGACCGGGGATCCAAATTTTATTTATGCGAACTGTCTGCGAGCGATCCTAGATTTCCAAAGTATCCGCGGTTACCGGTGGTTCAGTGTTTGGGATATGAACCCAAGCCACAGATCGGTGCATAGCCGCGGAGCGGCGAAAGATTGCAGCCCACGGCGCAAGCCGTGGGTCAGGTGCATAAATGGGAAGACCTGTAAGGGCGAAAGAAATGAATGATGACGTTTCTTTCGCCCCCTCAGGGGCTTTGTCTTTTTAACTAAACCGACGGCTTACGCCGTGGGCTGCATTCTTTCGCTGCTCCGCGGCTTAGTGCACAAATTTGGGACCACGTACTCTTTTATCCAACTACTACATATGGCCGCATCATTTCGTTATCTTCATGTTCCAGTACATGGCAATGCCAAACGTATCTGAACTCCTGACCGGGAGATGTGATGGTACCGGGCGGTAGATCAAATTTTTGGATTACCCGTGTGATGTATCCTGCGTAAGTTTTGATCGTGTCTTTCCATGCCGGGCGCTCATTTCTTTCTGGTGGCATTGGGGTTCCTGTGAACACTAGTTTGTTGCTCTGCAAATATTGCTGCACATCGAACGCTTGCCGGTTCAAGACCTGAAAGCGCACGAGATGGGTATGGATGGGATGGACATCACCCGTTGTATTGGCAAAAGACCAGATCTCTGTTGAACCAGCTTTCGGGTTTTCGGTGATTGGATCACACCAATGCTTTCTGCCTAGCAAACCAATCATGGTGTAGCCATCGGACGTGCGATCCATTTCGGTTAGATCAAGCACGCGCTCGCGCACAGCATCGGCCGAATTTAACGGCACAAACGGAACAAGAGTATCGGGGACCGAGCTGGTGTCTTTCCTCAATAAGGGTTTCGTTACTTTGAACAGCATGACATCACTGGGAACAACTTCTCCTCCACGTGGATATGGCGCGGGGGCGTCGTTGATTAGCGCGAGGTTTGCTCCTTTATGCTGGCTAAAGTCGATGATCAGGTCGAAGCGCTCACCTGGGGAAACAATCAGATTGTGCAATTTGACTGGCGCGGGCAACAATCCGCTGTCGCTGCCGATCTGAATGAATGGCGGAGCGTCGGCGGGATTGCCAGTTGGCTCTCCGGTTTTGTCCGCTTCGACCAAGGTCAGGTGATAGAAGCGCGCGTTCGATCCGTTGACCAGGCGGAAACGATATTTGCGCGGTTCGACTTCTAAATAAGGAGTTGCTTTACCGTTGATACAAATGGTTTCGCCGAAGAATTCCTGCATCCACACCGGGTGTGTGCCTTGCGGGGCTGGCGGATAGAGTAGTGAGCCATCTGCGGCGAAGGAGCGATCCTGCAGTAACAGCGGAATTTCATATCGGCCGATGGGAAGATTGAGCGCGTCTTCTTCTTGATCGCGAATTATGTACAACCCCGCCAATCCTGCATACACATTAAGTCGTGTGATCCCCAACGTGTGGTCGTGATACCAGAGCGTCGATGCCGGTTGTTCATTTGGAAAATGATTGGGGTTGTTGTTCCACGTTGGGCCGGTTTTTCCGTCGGATGTGGACCATGATTCTGGATAACCATCGTGCTCGGGTAGTACTTGTGCGCCGTGCACGTGAACCACTGCGCGGGCTTCGGGCAGGGATTCGTCCGCACCGTGGATGGTGTGGTCGATCGGCAAGAAATGTTTGGTTGGTAGAGCGTTCGTCCACTTCACTGAGAGTGGTTGGCCTTTTTTCACTTCGAGCGTCGGGCCTGGCCATGTGCCGTTGTATCCCCACATGCTGGTCGGTGGCAGATCGCGGTGTACTTTCTGGCGGAACTCTCGCATTTGTACTTTAAGAGTCTGGCCTGCGTTGCGGATGACTGATGGAATTGGGAGCGGGTCGACGTAGCGGGTGAGCGAGACTGGCTTTTGTGTGGCTGGCGCCATTTGCATGGCGGCTGCATGTAGGAATTTTGGGAATGCGAATCCTGCGCTGCTGGCTAATGCCGTGCGAAGCCATTCCCTTCGATTGATGGGCAAAATTTATGACTCCCAGAAAATGAATTAAGCCGGCCAAAGCGTGGAAGCCATGGCCGGCGTCTTACTTAACCCAAAACAGACCGTGTGGAGACGGGGCTTGCCCCGTCTGTCGTGATTTTTAAGATCGCCACACGCGGGGCAAGCCCCGCCTCCACACATGCAGTTACACTTCCCGTCTAGCGGAAGCGGTCGTAGGACAGATCGCAGTGCCCGAAATCAAACATGTCGAAGAGGTCGCCGATGGCGGGACCATTCAACGGCACGTAAGGGTTTCTGCGCGATGCAATCGGGTTGGGGAAGTTGTCGCGACTACGACGTGTCAGCGGCTTCAGCCCCCAGTTGCGTTCGATGAATTTAGTAATGGAAACGTGATCGTAGTAGTCATGGACGACTTCTCCACGCTTTGAGTACGGGGAGATCACCAGCAACGGAATGCGAGTTCCGTCGCCAAAGAAGTCCACCGCTTGCGTGTAGCCGGAATCGTAGTAGCCGCCGCCTTCGTCGAAGGTCACGATGATGGCTGTGTCCTGCCACAGCTTCCTGTTGGCCTGGACTTCATCCACGATCTTCTTGGTGAAGCCTTCGAACAGGTCCAGCTTCGAAGAAGCCGGGTGTCCATCGACGATGCCATCTGGTTTCACGATAGTGACTTCGGGAATGGTGCCGGCGGCGATGTCTTTGTGCAGCTGGGTTGTGTCGTGGATGTGAGCTGCACGTAGGGTGGGGTTGGTCATGATGTCCGATGCGTATTGGAAGGGGTTGCAGATGCCGCAATAGGCATTCGGAGTTCCGGCGACCGCGCGGTCCCAGTGTCCGCCGTAGTAGGCGAAGGAAACACCTTTTTCCAACAACGCATCGCCGATGTGGCGAACGTTGGATGGGGGGATGGTGAACGTTGCAGTGTTTAATGCGCCGGTTGGAAGGAAGCCTGGGTTGTAGTTATTAAGCAGATAGTAGTGGTCTCTTTCGCAGCGCGGGTTGACCGGACGCTCCAACGCTTGCAGGTGATTGACGATTGGCGCCACACCGGGCTGGCCGATGTCGGCGCAATTGCTGTAACTGCCGCCGGAGTATCCATCCTGGTCGTACCAGTTGTTGGTTCCGGGTTGGGGATTGGGATTTTCAATCTGGTTGGCCGGAGGAGGCAGCGCTTTTCCTTTGCCGTCGCTATACCAGATAGCATCAGCGAATCCGAACATGATGTGGTTTGCGCCCGTGCCGCCCATCACCGACTGGTGCATGTTGTCGGAGAGGGTGTACTTATCGGCCAGGAACTTCATGTACGGCGCATCGCCCTGCTGGACGTTGTAGAAGCCCATCGACATGGCGCCTTCACCGGTGCTCAGGTTGTTGAAGTTCGCCGCTTGAGGCTTTCCGTTGCTACCGGTGCCAATGCTGGTTTCGACGTACGGGAAAAGGTCGTGCAAGCAGCCGCTGGGATTTTCACGGCTGATTAAGCTGTCGCGACAGTCGTACTGCTGCCACATCTGATAGAAGCGATGGACCGGATCGCCGGTGTAAGAATCATAAGACAGGTTGGCGTTGGTGATCTGATACACACCCTCACGCAGATTGCTTACGTTGGCGATGCGCTGGTCAGGAACAAACATCGCCTGGCCGGAACCGCCGGTGATCAGGAATGGAACTGCGCTAGCTGTCAGATCCGTTTCCAGAAATGTTGCCACTGGCAATGTCGCAAACGGCGGTGGGGCAGTATCACTGCCCGTGGCGCTGACATAGCTGGTGGTCGGCGAGGGTAGCGGATCATAAACCTGCTTGTCGCTGGGGCTGAGGTCGTAAGTATCGTTGTCGACTGCGCTGAACTGAGCTGATCTCGAATAGTTGAATCCGGGTGTACCATCGGCGTTGATGATGTGTTTCGAGAGCAGATTGGAGACGGACTCTCCGCGGCGCGGCGGCTTGTAAGTCGCGTAGACGTGATCGAAGGTACGGTTTTCTCCGATGATGATGATCACGTGCTTGATGGGAGTGGCAGTACGGGATTTGGGCAGTTCATGCGCCACGGCCATCGGCGGACCCACCAGGTTCACGATAGTTGACAGCAATGCGGCACCCAGCCCGGCATAACGGCAGAGCGATCGCGCGGAGTCGGCAATCTTCATACAGCCTCCTTGCACCTGTCAGGAATAAATTTCCTGTGGAGGCCATCTTGCCGTTACGCCGATTACGAGGAAGTGACTCTCGCGTTAAAATCCCTTGAATAAATTTTCACAGCGAGTGGAATGGTCTTCAAATAGTAATCATTTGTAAAGTTGTTCGAAGAAAACCAGCTATGCGTTGGAAGTTGATTGGCGAATTCGTCTTATTGTTTGTGTTGTTGCCGGTGGGCTTTCGCTTCAAGCCTTTTCCATTTCCAATTATTCCTGCGCTTTGGTTGCTGACAGTCTATTGCTTATTTCGCTTGCTGCGTGATCCATCGTTTGATCGGACTTTGTTATGGAACTCAGTCGCGCTACGCACTCGGTGGCTGCGAATATTTCTTTTGTTTTTGGTGCTGGCAGCTCTCATCGCTGCGGGGATTTATTCGCTTCATCCTGATTGGCTTTTTATCCTAGTTCGAAAGACTCCATGGTTCTGGCTTCTGGTGATGGTGTTGTATCCCGTGCTGTCGGTCTACCCACAGGGGATCGTTTTTCGCGCATTCTTATTTCAGCGCTATCGACAAATATTCAGGAGCCCGGTTGCTATTACGATCGCCAGCGCTTTAGCTTTCTCTTTCGCTCATATTGTCTTTCGCAACTGGATTGCGGTCAGCTTTACGTTAGTTGGCGGGGTCATCTTTGCATGGCGTTACCGACAAAGTAGATCATTGCTCACATCTTCTTTTGAACACGCACTCTACGGGTGCTGGATGTTTACCGTGGGATTGGGTGATTTCTTCTATAGAGGTATGCATTAGTTTTTCTCAGCGTTCTCTGCGCCATCTCCGCGCCCTCTGCGTTTTAAGATTTTAGCCTTTAGAAGCAAAAGCTTACCGCAGACTTCGCAGAGAAAACCGCGCAGAGAACGCTGAGACTGCATTTGCATCTGCACCCCAAAAAGGGCAAAATATAGATGGTTGCCGAGCCGTGGAAGTGAAAGTTTTTTGACTCTTCTACAGACGCGAAGCATCCAAATAGTAGTAATGCAACAAGTGGTTTCAACATCCCCGCGGGTTGGGTTCGCCGCAAGCGAATAGTGAATCCGCTGGAACCGCTAATAGCTTTCAACATCCCCGTTCCAGAGCGTTGACCGCCAAGCAGAGTAAGGACTGCCGCTGCGTGTCGTCTGGAGCTGAAAGCAGGACAAACTATGGCTACAGCAGTAGAACTTTGCAGTTTGGAAAATTATCTCGTCCTACCTGATCACACCATGGACGAACGTATCGCAGCCGCCCGCAGAGCTTTGGGCAAGGACTGCGTCATCTTAGGCCACCACTACCAGCGCGATGAAGTGATCCGCTTCGCTGATTTCCGTGGAGACTCCTACAAACTTTCTCAGGAAGCTGCCGCTACCGAGGGCAAGTACATCGTGTTTTGCGGTGTGCACTTTATGGCGGAGAGCGCGGATGTTCTGGCGCATGACGGCCAGGCCACGATTCTGCCTGATCTAAATGCCGGGTGCTCTATGGCTGACATGGCCGAGATCACCCAGGTGGAAGATTGCTGGGAGAATCTGATTCGTGCCGGGCTGACGACAGATGAAGGCGTTGGAATTACGCCCATCACTTATATGAACTCCACGGCCGCGATTAAAGCTTTTTGTGGGGAACGCGGCGGGGTGGTTTGCACATCATCCAATGCCAAGGGCGCATTTAATTGGGCCTTCGAGAAAAACTCCAAAATTCTTTTTTTGCCTGACCAGCATCTTGGTCGCAATACCGGCTACAACCTGGGAATCCCACTTAGTGAAATGGTCGTTTGGGATCCATACATGATTAATGGCGGATTGACTCCAGAGCGGTTGAAGAATGCCAGAGTCATTCTTTGGAAGGGGCACTGCTCGGTTCATCAAAGATTCCTTCCTGAACACGTCGACAACGTGCGCGCGAAATATCCTGGAATACAAGTCATTGTTCACCCTGAATGCCGCTGGGAAGTTTGCCAGAAGGCGGATGGCATCGGCTCGACCGAGGGGTTGTTGAAAATGATTAAGGATGCGCCATCCGGTACATCGTTCGCGGTGGGAACTGAAATTCACCTTGTGAACCGCATGGGCAAAGAGTTTGCCGCTGAAGGAAAGAAAGTGATTACGCTTGACGATTCCGGATGCCTTTGCACCACTATGTTTCGCATCTCTCCGCAGCATCTCTGCTGGGCTTTGGAAAATCTGGTTGAGGGGAACATCGTCAATCAGATCAAAGTGAAGGACGATGTGAAGCACTGGGCGCGAGTGGCGCTGGATCGCATGCTGGAAATTCAGTAACTTTAGCCGCGGATTTTCGCGGATCCATGCGGATTGAATGTCCATAAATCTGCGTTGACCGGCGCAAATCCGCGGCTTTATTTTTTCTCCTGCAAATGCCGCATTAGACGGTAGATACAGTAGTTCCCCATCCCTTCGATTTACTTTAGAATAGTGTCAATGTCAGACCGTACATTCACCCTGGACGAAGCTCAAACATTGTTGCCGGTTTTAGAGTCTCTTCTGCGTGCTTCTATCGATGCCAAAAGGCTGATCGAAACTGTTGATGAAGAGATGCAGGATACCGCTCATCGCGTATTTCTTGCGGGCGGAATGAACCTGAACATCGTACATCTTGCACGGCGCAAGGCTGAGCGCGAAAAAGCTACCCAAAAGATCAAAGATTCGTTGGCGGAAATCGACGCTATGGGGGTGCAGGTGAAAGATCTCGACATCGGCTTGCTCGACTTCCCTTGCGAAGTGGATGGGCGCACTGTTCTGCTTTGTTGGAAACTGGGGGAAAAAGGGATCACCCACTGGCATACTCCCAGCGAAGGCTTTGCTGGGCGCAAACCCATTGATGAGCGCATCGCGAAAGCTAAGCGAACTCATTAACGAAACAATTCCACATACATCCCAGTCTGTAAGAAATGTAAGTAATCGCCTGTATTTATAACCCTCGGGCATACCTCCTACACAACCAATTGTTTTGCTCCGCTTTCTAAGTCGCGGCCCAAATAAGAAATTCTTCGGGCCTTCGGAGCATTAACCACTATGCGCTTCACGTTTGCTTTTCTGCTTTTGTGTAGTCTTGCGCTTCCTCTATCAATCAACGCCCAGATTGGCTGGTCAAAAAAGGTCTACAACAATGTGAGTGGACTACGAGAACTACGTGCTGATTTCAATGGTGACGGATTTCCTGATCTGCTCGTCTATGGCGGGAACGACATCACCGTTATTCCCAACACCGGAAATGGCACCTTCGATGTCACGCACGCCCATACTTTCAGCAATCAGTTCTTTGGTACCGCTGCGTTAGCGGATTTCAATCGCGACGGCAAAATGGATGTCGCCGGATGCACCAACAGCGGAGTCGAGGTACTTCAAGGAAATGGAGACGGCTCTCTGAGCTTCCTGCGTACGATTGAAACCGGTTGTTCATGGATAGCAGCAGCCGACTTTAACGGTGATGGCAATCCTGATCTTGCCGTCGGTAGTGCCTCACCCAACGGAAGCACCGGAAATCAAGTGTCCGTCTACTCGGGGGATGGGCATGGTGGATTCTCCGCACCGGTAGTCAGTAACAATGTCGATTTCAATTCCGTCGAGGGGAATGCCTGCACGCTGAATGGTCAGGCTATCGCTGCTGACTTTACTGGCGATAAAATTGCCGACCTGTTTATCACCGGAGATTGTCCGAACGGTGTAAACAGCGAAAGCGCGGTCATCTTTGGAAAGGCAGATGGCACTGGGCATTTCACTTTTCACAAAGACGTTGAGACCAATTTCGACTCCAGCATGAGGCTTCAACTCGGCGAAGGCAATGGCGATGGGAAAAATGATGTCGTCGCCGTGGGCGAGGGCAGCGCTCCGCACGGAGCGGGTTCGTCTCAGCTATTTCTATTTCTTAGCCACGGCGATGGCACGTTCGAAACCAAAACCGTCGCTGCCGGGTCTCAGGGAGATGGGGATGAGATCATCATTCGCGCAGGCGCATTTGCTGACTTCAACGGTGACGGGATCAAAGATGGGCTGGTGATGGTGGACACCTTTCCTCTAGCAGGAGGAGAAAACCTGACCATGCAACTGTATTCCGGCCAGCCGGATGGTACGTACAAATTGGCTGGGCAATCGGCTTTGGGAAGCGAGGTCGAGGACATGCTTTGGGGAGACTTCGACAAAGATGCGGTCGCCGATGTGGCACTGCTACGGCCGAATTCGACTGATGTCTGGTTGAATCGGGGCACGCAGATTTCGTGTTCCCCTAAGCCTACTTCGTTGCGGTCTCTGAGTCTGTGTACGTTCAGCCCCGCCACGGGAACATTCCAATTCGTGGCGACACCGCTCGACAATCGCCAGGTCAATTCCATGCAGATTTATGTGGATGGCGTGCTCACTGTGCAAACGCCAGATGATTTGCTGGATGCCAAACTTAGTTTGACACCGGGTCAACACCGCATTACGGCCAAAGCGTGGGATGCCCTCGGTGCGTTCAGCGCGACAACCACGGTTCCGTCAACTGCCCCGTGTATCAACACGACAAACGAGACGGTGAAAATCTGTAAGCCGTTCAATGGGACTTCATTCACCAGCAGCGGCGGCATGGCAACGTTAGAAATACAGGCTACTGCAGCAACAAACCTGCAGTTTAGCGCTTTGCAGGTTTATATCGATGGGAAGTTGTTCACCAGTACTTCATCGAAGACTATTGATGTTAGTCCAGCTCTTTTTATCGGTACGCACCGCATCACGGTAAAGGGATGGGACACGAGCGAAGCGTTCTCGACGACAGTAAATGTGGCTGTGAAACCCAGTAACTAAATTCGACATGCTAATAGCGGCCAGCAGACACGCTGGCCGCTGTTTTTTTATACAGCCCGTTATGTAAGAACTGTAGGGGTTGTCATGTAGCTTTACAAATGAACACAACCAAACTTCTTTACATTCCCTCTAATGCGCGGCCCACGAAAGATTTCCCCACGGCCAATTGGAGTGCCTCATGCGTTCTGCACTGTTGCTCCTTCTAACCGTAGCCCTTACATCTTCCACACAAGCAGCAACCAAATGGTTAAGAACTGCCTTTAACTTGCCCGGCCAGGGTGTTGAACGAGGCGACCTCACAGGGGATGGCTATCCGGATCTCTTCATTTATGATGCCGCGCATATCACCATTCTGCACAACGCGGCGTCACTTCATGGCCGATTCGACGCTGGAGCGCCCGTCAGGCTCAATATGGGGATTAGTTCCCCCGTGATTCTTGCGTTCAATCACAATGGCGGTGGTGGTTTGGATGTAGCTGGCTGCGGCGCGAATGGTTCTGGTGTGGTGCTTTTGCTGAGCAACGGTATTAACGCTCCAACTGTAGCGCAACCAATCACAGGCCCATGTGCGTGGGTGGCGTCGGCTGATTTCAACAAAGACGGAAACGCCGATTTAGCGGTTGGCCAGTCGGCTGATCCGCATCATCCTACGAATCACAATCTGGTCACAGTTTATTTCGGCGATGGCGCAGGTGGGATTTCTGGCCAGGTTGTCAATGACAACGTGGATTTCGTTTCCTCGGATGGTAACGCCTGCAACTTATCCGGCTTTGCCAGAGCAGGTGATTTAACCGGTGATCGAATTCCAGATATTGCCATAAGCGCAGACTGCCCGAATGACACTGCAAGCCAAAGCGCGCTGATTATTGGCACAGCCGACGGCAGTGGACATTTTTCCTTTCACAAAGACCAAGAGATGGCTTTCGATTCTGGAATGAAGTTGAGATTTGTCGACGCGGACCAGAATGGCAAGCTTGATATCTACGCATCTGCGCATGGAAGTGGCCCACACGCGGAGAGTTGGAGCGACTTGATCCTATTCCGCGGGCATGGAGACGGAACATTTGCTCCCTTCGAAACCGTCGTGAAAGATGGACAGACTGCAGAAAAAACCCTGGTTGGACCTGGATCGATTATTGATATCGATGGCGACGGCTTGATGGATGCGATTGCGGTCGTGGGATTTCAAAATGTAGACGAAACCACCACGACATACCAGATGCAATTCTATAAAGGCCAGTCTGATGGCAGCTTCAAACTCACTGAAACTACGCAGTTAGCTAATGGCGCGCTCGATATGATCTGGGGTGATTTCGACGTAGACGGCATTCCCGACCTGGCCCTGGTTCGGTCGCAAGCCGGCACCAATACGACCGATGTGTGGGTGAACCGGACGGACATGACGCTAAGGTGCGCTCCGGTTGACACTCAACGCATCTCGGTCTTCTGCACAACTTTTCCTCCAACACCAGGAAGCGTGCACATTATTGCGCGACCATTCGATACGCAGATTATTGACGCAATTCAGATTTATGTGGATGGGGTCTTGAAATTCGAGACACACGACGAAATTTTGAACAGAACTTTCCAGCTTGGCCCCGGGCAACATCGTGTCACCGCCAAAGCCTGGGATGATCTTGGGCCGTTCAGTTCTACAAGAACTGTGACCACTAAAAATCCCTGCCTTAATACGACCAACCGCACAGTGAAAATTTGCGAGCCTCAAAATGCGGCGGTCTTTATCAATACCATCGGAGTGGTCCGCATCATTGCTAAAGCCGCGACCAACCTGCCGTTTCGAGCGATTCAGGTATACGTTGACGGAAAATTAATATTCCAGGACGCGAGCCCGCTACTAGTCGAAGATTTTCTATTGCTAGCAACTCCATCGGAGACACATCACATTACTGTAAAAGGATGGGACAGTGCCGGGGCATTCTCGAGTTCTGTGGTGGCTACGACTCGTCGTGAGATTAATTAGAAATAGGCCACAACGATGAAAATCTGCTCGCCGCTTAACGGCGCTACGATCACGGGTAGTTGAGACAACGCAAAGGTGCGTATCAACGCGGTGGCTAACTATGTTAGCCGCCATTTTTGTAAGCTTCCAAGGCTCTACTAGAAAGCAAACAACCATTTTGTCTGCTAGTCACTCTAATGCGCGACCCCAATTCAGGTTCCTCGGGTTTCCGGAGTATCTCAATGCGTTACATCTCTGCTCTGCTGCTGTTGCTCTATGCCCTTGCGCCCACTTTCAGTCAAGGTCAAGTGAACTGGTTCAAGAAAACATATCCGGTTACAGCTGGTAATGTGGCTTCGGCAGACTTCAACGGTGACGGGTATCCCGATCTTCTGGTTTACAACAGCGGTGTAACACGCGTGATGCTCAATAAGGGTGATGGCACGTTTGATGCAGCCCATGCTAGTTCCGCCATTCCGCTGAGCAATGTGGCCTTTCTCGATTTTAATCGTGATGGAAAAATCGATGTCGCGGGCTGTGATGGTGCTGGGAACTTCCTAATCCTGACGGGGAATGGTGACGGGACTTTAACTGTCACTCAGTCGTTTGCCGACAATTGCTCGTGGGTTGCGGTTTCCGATTTCAACAAAGATGGCGATCCTGATGTTGCGGTTGGTGCACCCTCTCAATCCGCTGACGGTACTGGAAACCAAGTCATTGTTTATCTGGGAGACGGTAAGGGAGGAATTGCCAGCCAGGTGGTGAATGCAAACGTTGATTTCGGCGCCAACGACGGCGACCCCTGTTTTCTGAATGGCTCTGGCGTCGCAACAGATTTTGATGGCGACAAAATCGCGGACATAGCATTTGCTGCCAGTTGTACAGCCGGGATATTCGCTGATTCAGCTTTCATCGTGGGCAAGGGTAACGGCACCGGACACTTCACATTCCACAAAGACATCGACTATGAGTGGAGCGCGCCGACAAATCTTCGAATGGCGGATTTAAATCAGGATGGACGACCAGACCTGTTTGCGATGGTGGAACAGGATTTTCCTTTCGCCAATGCCGGCCATGCGATTGGGGTATTCATGAGCAACGGAGATGGAACATTCACCTTTAATACCCCTATAGGTACAAATATTTCATTCGGTTTGGGAGATTACATCACTTCAACAGCAATCGCCGATGTCGATGGCGATGGATTCAAAGACATAATCATGGGGATTCACTCTGAAACTGAGTCAGACGATGGCACCTTCTCAGAAACCCATTCTTTGTGGATTTTCAGAGGAAGCGCTGACGGAAGCTATCCGCAAAAGCTGATCACATCGCTAGCCAACCCAGTTGGCGATATCGCATGGGGAGACTTCGACAGAAACAGCCGCGTCGATTTGGCCTTGATTCGGCCTGCTACTACTGATGTCTGGCTTAACGTTACTGCCAGCTCAATCTTCTGCGGCGTAAACGGTCTCCGCGTAATGAATTTCTGCGAGACGCCCAACGGTCCCGGAGTTTTCCATTTTGTCTCTACGACGCTAGATAACCTGCCGGTCAATGCAATCCAGATCTACGTGGATGGCGTTGTAAAGTTCGTCACCCTGGATGATGTGTTGAACGTAAATCTCGCTATACCTGACGGTCAGCATCGCGTGACGGTTAAAGCGTGGGATGATCACGGCCCGTTCAGTGCGACAACATTTGTGACTTCCTGCCCAAACACAACGAACAGGACTGTAAGAATCTGTTCTCCTGGAAATGGAATGACGATCGACAACCTGGGCACCACACACCTATTGGCGAGCGCTGCTACAAATTTGAAGTTCAATGTGCTTCAGCTTTATATCGATGGCTCTCTCGCGCGGGACGATCTTTCTCAGACAATCGATCTGCCGCTAGCCATGGGAAAGGGTACACATCGCCTTACGGTCAAAGCGTGGGATAGTGGCGGGCAGTTTTCAAGCTCGGTGATTGTTAATGTCCGATAGAGCTATGGCTGGCCGCCCTTGTTCCACTCCGGCTTGAAATCTGAATTGACCAGCCAGTCAATGGGAGCCAGTAACGATCCTACGGCGTCGTCCATATGATTAGAGTCAATATGGGCAATGTCGTCGCTTGGCTGATGGTAGTCCTTGTGCAGGCCGTAGCTGGAAATGGTTTGCGCTACCACACCTTTTTTCGCCAAGACATAATTATCTGAACGGGCGAAAAAGTCCTGCTCTGGATGCGGATCGCCTACCAATCGCGCACCATGGCTTGCCAATGTAGGGCCAAGATTCGATCGTTCCCATCCTGTCAACCACAGTTCGTCTGGCTTCACCGCAGAATCTGCCCGTCCGATCATTTCAAATTCAAGGTTTACTGCGAAGTCGCTTAATGGAACTGGTGGATGCTCACGAAAATAAGTTGAGCCTGTACCGCCCAGTTCCTCACTGCCGAAAAGTGCAAAAATTACAGTGCGCTTCGGCTTTGGTCCTGCACCAAGAACTCGGGCCAGTTCGAGCACGGCAGCACATCCCGAGGCATCATCATCGGCGCCGTTGTAGATGCTGTCTCCGTTTACTGGCTTGCCTACTCCGATGTGGTCTAAGTGGGCGGACAAGAGAACGGCGGCATGTTGCAATGCTGGATCGCTCCCCTTGATCATGCCGATGGCATTCCAGGTGGCAACAGGTTTGGAAGTAAATGGGGCTTTAAATTTAATTGTTGTACCTTCTGGCAATCGAACCAACGACTCTACTGCTGCTGCACTTAGTGAGAGTCCATCGAACCTGCCTCCAAGCACAGATTTACTCTGCCCTGTGAACATCGCCGGGAGTTCAGGGAATTTCTCCCCATCACGCTCAAACTCTTCGCTGATCTCATTGCGTGCAGGAATGAGAACTGCTACCGCGGAAGTGGCGAGAAAGGCAGCAAGGGTTGCGCGAATCTTTTTACGGTCTTTGCCTGTAATCAGTATGACCGCGCCGGATTTTGCCGGGGGCGGATCACTGTCCGAATCTACTTTTTGCAGTGGGCCAGAAAATTGCGTGTCAACCAAATCCACCGTCAAGAAATCTTTGCCAAAGGTGAGCGTGGTCGGAGACTTCGCATCAGGAGTTGTAAAAGTTAACATGGGTGCGGCACTGACGGTACGTTGTGTCAGCGGCGCTTTTTGTACGAAGCCAACACCCCCCGCCGGCTGAATTCCATAGGCTTTGAGCTTTTCCCCAATATAGATTGCCGCACTGTGCTCGTCCTCACTACCACTTTTGCGGCCTCGCATATCATCGGAGGCCAGAAATTCCATGTTTTTATGGATACATTCCCCACAGACCTGGCGGGTCGACTGGGCTGATACCACGCCTACATTGAGAAGACAAAACAAGATTGCCAAGGCGAATTTCATAGTTTTTGGCTCATATGAGTTAATGCCAATTGTAAATATTTTTAGAGTCTTGGGGACTGTTTCGCAGCCAATCGCATCCCAGATAAAAGACTCGCAAGTCTATCAATTCCGGGCGTTCAACAATTAACGCAGACTAATCTCCCCGGTACTAATGGATGCGCTAACATCCACTTGGAGGAAAACTGGTCTGCTACAATTTTCATGACGCTGATTCAAGGACGGCTATGACAAGGTTTCGAGGCAAGTTCCGTGTAGTGGCTTCTTTGGCCGCTCTTTTTCTATTGTCCGGCGCAATTAGTTGCCGGGGTTTCTTTGTTAATCCGACCCTAACTGGGCTTACGGTCACTTGCCCGAATGCCGCAACTTGTGGCAGCAGCCCCTCTTCGCCAAATCTTGCAGCTAACGGCACTGCCAAGTTGATTGCCACCGGGAATTATGACGACGGCAGCACTAAAATTTTAACGGGCTCAGCCGATTGGAGTTCTGGGGACTCTACTAAAATTACGGTCAATAATACGGACAATAAGGGCTCAATCACGGCGGTCGTTGGAAGCACCACCACGCCGGTAACGATTTCCGCCACTATGAATGGCACGATCAACGGAAGCGTTTCCGTTACGGTTGGACAAGCTGCGAATACTGTGACTTGCACTGCGGGATGTAGTGGGACGACAGTCAGCAAAGGCACCACGACTTCAATAACCCTAAGCGCTTCTACTTCCTCCACGTGGAGCAGCAGCGACACCACGATTATGAGCGTTACTGGTAATGGAGCCTCGGCGACTGGAACGACAGGCACAAACACCGGTTCGGTGACCATTACTGCTACACCTACGGGAAGCGGCTTTGCCACAGGAAGCATTACTCTTACCGTGACCAATTAGCATCAATCTGAAACAAACATCCGCGTTATCCAAGAAATTCATACGCGACGGTAACCTCCCCATAATGCTCGTTAGACAGTATTATGGGGAGTGGCCGTTCGCGCGGCCCACTCCATACAACTAAACATGTCAGACATCCGCTGCATTGCCATCTCTACCGGAGGCGGGGACGCTCCCGGCCTCAACGCCGTCATTCGTGCGGCCGTTAAGTCGGCCATCCTTAAATACAAATGGAAGGTCATCGGCATTCCCGATGGGTTTGACGGACTTATCTGGCCGGAAAAGGCTTTTGAACTGACGCTGAAGCACGTCAGTGGGATTCTGCCCCGTGGCGGCACTATTCTGGGTACTACAAACCGCGGGAATCCATTTCAGTACAAAACGGTTGAGGGCGGCAAGGAAGTCGTGCGCGATATTTCTCCGGACATTCTCGCCAATGCAGCGAAGTTGGGGATTGACGCTGTTATCACGATCGGCGGGGATGGTTCACAAACGATTGCGCTGGAACTCTTTCAGAAGGGCATGAAAATCGTCGGCGTGCCTAAGACGATCGATAACGATCTGTCGGCAACCGAAGTGACATTCGGCTTTGATACCGCGCTTACGACGGCGACCGATGCTGTGGACAAAATTCATACGACCGCTGAGTCGCATCATCGCGTGATGGTTATTGAGGTGATGGGGCGAGATGCTGGTTGGATCGCCTTAGAAGCTGGCATAGCTGGTGGCGCACACGTCATTTTGATCCCTGAAATTCCATTTACTGTGCAGCGCATCTGTGACTACGTGACCGCGCGAGAGAGTTATGGCAAGCATTTCACCATCGTGGTTGTAGCAGAAGGTGTGAAGCTTCCGCCGGAATTGAAGGAAAACCGCCGCAGTGGGACGGTTGGCAATCTGATCGGCACCGTAGTTGCGGCGGGGGCGCGCAAGGAAGTCCGGGTCAGCGTATTGGGACACATTCAACGTGGTGGCTCTCCAACGCCTTTCGACCGCATTCTGGGAACCCGCTTCGGCGTTGCCGCCGTGGAAGCAGTGGCTCAAGGTGATTTTGGCAAGATGGTCTGCTTGCGCAATGAGCGCATTCATGCGGTCGACATCCGCGAGGCCATCGGGAAGATGAAAACAGTCGATCCTGATGGAGAGTTAGTCCGCACTGCCCGCGCTATCGGAATTTCCTTCGGAGATTAATTCTTCGACTATTGATGACTATGGTTTCAGCCCACCACCAATGGCTGAAGCCATACGGGTTCTGACTGCTATATTTGTCTTGATCCCGTGAAAACCCTGATTCGGCCCCTGGGACGCAGTATCGCGCTTGCGCTGGCTATGGTGTTGTTGTCCACCGCCTGCAACCGTACGCGACACAAAGGGGAACCCGCTTATATTTCTGCTCCACAAGCCATTCTTCGTGACCGTGTTGCCACCATGTACAACAAAGTAGGGACGGTCAAAAACGCTGAGCGTGTGGAAATTATCGATCGCGATAAGCGTTTTGCTTTAATTCGTACTGCAAGCGGCATGCAGGGCTGGATGGAACAGCGATACCTGGTGACACAGAAGGTCTTCGATGGCTTTCAAAAGTTAGCTCAAGATCAAAAAGATGCTGTCGTGCAGGCGACGGCCATCACCCATAACGAAACTAATCTTCATTTGGAACCCGGGCGTGATACAGACCACCTTTATCAAATCAATCAGGGAGCCAAATTAGCGATACTGAAACGGGCGCTCAGTGAAAAACGTCTGCCCGGAGCCAAACCAGCACAGGATGCCCCCAAGCCCATGGAAGACTGGTGGCTGGTACGCGATCCTGAGAACCATATTGGGTGGGCTTTGGGGCGAATGATCGACGTCGATGTTCCGTTGGACATCGCACAATACGCCGAAGGGCAACGCATCATCGCATCGTTTGTTTTGAGTGAAGTGCAGGATGGAGAAAATAAAGTTCCTCAATATTTAGTCATGTTAAACGAAAACAAAGATGGGCAGCCTACGGACTACAACCAGATCAAAGTCTTCACCTGGAACGTAAAAAAACACCGTTACGAAACTGCCTACCGCGAACGAATTAATGGGAATTTACCGGTGACGGTTAGTCACGAGGATTTTGAAAAGGAAGGCAATCTTCCGACGTTTACCTTGCGCATCCCGGATGACACGGGCAAGATCGCAGATCGTAAGTACAAGCTGAACAATCCGATCGTACGCCGAGTGCTGGCTCCGGGGGAGCAACCGACTAAAACACGGCACTGATTAGGTCATCTTATTGTCCAACACTGCACGGACTTTGCTGAGCAAAGTATGCTTGGTGAAAGGCTTTTCCACCAGATTGGTTGCAGCCTCCAATATTCCATGGCTGGTAACCAGATCTCCTGAATACCCCGACATAAACAGCACCTTTATCTCCGGACGGAGTTTGCTTATTTGTTTGGCCAATTCGCTTCCACTCATGTTGGGCATGATCACGTCGGTGAGAAGGAGCTTTATGTTTTTCTTTTTTTTGGCTATTTCGATAGCTTCTTTCGCTTCCAAAGCTTCGAGCACTTTGTAGCCGCTTTCCTCAAGCAGCGCGACTACCAACTCACACAGAGATGGGTCGTCTTCTACAACTAATATTGTTTCTGATCCTCCGATTGTCGGAGGCTCGAATGCTTGTGCGACCAGCGGGTCGGGTTCCTCGTTCACCCGAGGAAAATATATTTTGAAGGTGGCACCTTTGCCCGGTTCGCTTGTCACCCAGATGTAGCCGTTGCTCTGCTTTACGATTCCGTACACCATAGAAAGCCCCAGACCAGTTCCCTTGCCTGCGCCTTTGGTGGTGAAGAAGGGCTCGAAGATTCGCGCCATTGTAGGCTCGTCCATGCCCGTGCCGGTATCGCTTATAGAGAGCATGACATAAGAACCACTGACTACAACCGGCCTGTACTGTGCCTGATCTTCTTTTAATTCAGCATTGCGCGTTTCGATAATAATTTTGCCTCCATGGGGCATAGCATCACGCGCGTTGATGACCAGATTCATAAGGACTTGTTCGATTTGTCCCAAGTCAGCTTTGATGTTTCCCAGAGGAAATTCGGGAATCATGGACAGAGTGACGTCCTCGCCGATCATTCGCAGCAACATTTTGCTGATGTTGTTGACCACGATGTTGAGGTTCAAAACTTTGGGCTTCACAATTTGCTTTCGGCTGAAACCCAGAAGTTGTCTGGTGAGCCCTGCGGCGCGTTCACAAGCCTTTCTGATCTGTTCGATATTCTTTTGAGCGGGGCCGTCAGACCCGACGCGGTCCTGCAAAAGCTGGATATAGCCGACTATCACGGCCAGCATGTTATTGAAGTCGTGGGCGACACCGCCGGCCAGCCGCCCGATCGCGTCCATTTTTTGCGCCTGCCGGAATTGAGCTTCAAGCTTTAATGATTCAGTGGTATCACGGGCAATGGTAAGCAGGCAGGATGTGCCATCAAGTTCGATCGTATCGGAGAAGAGTTCAACATGGCGGATATCTCCTTTACGAGTGCGAAAAGTCGACTGCAGCGCTTTCACATGTCCGGATTCCTGCAACATCTGATAGAAGGCGGCGCGGTCTTCTGGATTTCCCCAAAGGTTGAGTTCATCGACGGTGCGGCCAATTACTTGCTCGCGACTGTAACCTGACAACGCGAGCGCCGCGTCATTGGCATCCTGAAAACGCGCATCTTCCCAGGTGGTGATGATGACGGGAAGCGGACTGGACTGAAACGCTTTGGCGAACCTTTCTTCCGACCCGCGAAGGGCTTCGTCGGTACGTACTTTCTCGGTGATGTCGCGGATGTTGCTTACGATGGCGCCGATGTCGGGATCATCCAACAAATTGGTGAGGTTTCTTTCAATCACCTTGTATGAACTATTTTTGTCGCGTAGGCGTACGCGGCCGCCAAGGCTTTCGCCGGGATGGTTGAGTACATACTGATAGTTTTTTAGTGCTTGCGCGTGCTCATCCGGGTGTACCCAGTCGATGGCTTTGGTGCCCAGCATGTCTTCCGGGCGCGTGCCGAGAATGCGCTGGATGGAAGCACTGCAAAACATGACTTCCCAGTCTTTGTCGAATAGGAGCACCGCGTCGGTGCTGTGCTCGAATAGCGCGCGAAACCTGGCTTCGCTGGCCCGCAGTTCATCTTCTGCTTTCTTTTGTTGAGTGATGTCGCGTGTGATTGCCAGCGCGGCCCGGATTGTGCCCTTTTTGTCTCTTAGAGGTGTGGCGTGAGTTTGCAACCAGCGGCGTGTACCTTTGAATCCGACAATTTCATAGATGAGTTCACCATCATCCCCACGAAATATCCGCTGGTTCAGGTCGCGAAATGCTTTGTAGTACTCCTTGCGTACTACCTTCTCAATCAGATTCTTTCCGATGACCTGACCGGGAGAGTCTGCCTCCATGATGGCAAGGCCAGCCTGATTCATTTCCAGAAGTGAACCGTCGGCGGCAAGCAACTTGATGCAGTCTGGCCCGGTGTTGACGATTGCGCTGAGGCGAGCTTCACGATCAGCTAACTCATGCTCCGCCGTTTTTGAGTCATGAATGTCAATGCCGAAGCCGATCCATTTTTCTACTTTGCCGCTCGCATTCTTAAGAGGGATCCCCTTGGATAAGTGCCAGCGATATTTGCCATCTCTGGCGCGCTTGTAGCGGTACTCGGACTCGTAGGCTTTACCCGTGTCCAATGCATTTTTCCAGATGCGCCCGGCTCGTTCCCTGTCGTCCGGGTGCAGCAAGGTGTACCACTCGTTGTTGTAAGTCTGCTCAACTGTCAAACCGGAAAATTCATACCAATGGCGATTGCAAAAAGTTGTGGAGCCTTTTGCGTCCGTGATCCAGACCCATTGCGGAAAGGTCTCGATCAACATCCTGTAATCGGCGGGGGTGACCTGATTAGACTTGGAGTGTGTGCTCGCAGTTTTGGTGGAACCGTGTGAGCCAGAAGCGGCCTTACGGCTTTTCATTCAGGATCCTCTTTACAGAAATCGGGGCCCTTAATCGGTCGAAGCATACTCCGGTTTTTGCGGGTTTGCCAAGTATTAGGCATAAATTCTGCATAGTAAATTTGGTTCGTTGGTGGGCCTGGGCAGTTCAGCCGCCTGTTACAGCTTTAGGACAAGCGGTGCAGGATTTCTCAATTCATCCTTCTCAACAGCGCTTTTGCCGCCTACAATGCCGCAATCAATTTTTTCATCCCAGGAGATCTATGAAGCGCTACTTATGGTTTGCCGCGTTAGTACTGCTGTCAGTGCGGGGCTTTGGGGCCGATTTGTTCGATATCAAACCGATGGCAGATGGGGTTTATGCCGCACTTTCCAAGCCTGTATACAAAATAAATTGCAATGCGGCAATCATCATTCTCGACGACAGCGTTCTCGTAGTGGATACCCACTCAAAGCCTTCGGCGGCCCGGGAGCTGATCGCGGAAATCAAAAAGCTCACCGACAAACCTGTGCGGTATGTGGTCAACACGCACTTCCATTGGGACCACTACCAGGGCAATCAGGCGTATCCATCTTCTTGGCCGGCTGGGGTAGAGATCATTTCGTCGGAGATGACGCGGTTCAATATCGAGAAACGGGGCATTCCCCGGGTGAAGCATGAGATTACGACCATGCCGAAAGAGATTGAAGGCCTGAAGGCGCAGTTGGCAAATGCCACCGATGAGAAGCAAAAGGCAGAAATACAGTCGAATCTGGCACAGGCGGAGGACTATTTGTCAGAGTTGAAGACGATGCAGTTCACTCTGCCTACCATGACTTTTGATCGCAGCCTGATTATTCGACGGAAAACGCGGACAGTGCAGATTTTGTATTTGGGTCGGGCGCATACGGACGGCGATGTTTTCGTTTACCTTCCCAAGGAAAAGATTTTGATTACCGGGGATTCGCTGCATGGCTGGACTCCATTTATGGGCGACAGCTATCCCTATGAGTGGATACAAACGTTGGATACTGCCGAGAAATTGGACTTCGACCAGTCACTGGGCGGACATGGCGGGGTTATGAGAGGCAAGGAAAAGTTTGAACTTTGGAAAGCATACTTCGGCGACCTGATGGAGGAGACGGCGCAAGTCTACGCGGACGGCGCCACTTTAGAGGAAGCCCAGAAAAAAGTTTCAGCTTGGCTGGTCGCAAAGTATGCGGGCAAATTCGATCCGGCATTTCCGCAGAGCGTAGGCGCGAATGTAGTGAAGGCTTACCAAGTTGTGGCGCAGCGGTAGAAGTTGGCAGGCGCTGAAGCCCGTCGATTTATACGACTTGGCGGCGCGAGTGGAACTCGTGCCATTCCCGATCATCCGCCAATGTGGACCATGGTGCGTGAAGCGGGGACGAAATCTGGTTCGCCGATGTGGTGGCGTTCTTCCTTTTTCTGCACCACTTCGCGTATGAATTGCGCCATGTCTTCGTCGGATGCCCCGCTGCGCATCAATGCGTAGAGATCGCGGTCCCATACCGAAAATAAGCAGGTGCGGATTTTTCCATCCGAGGTAATACGGATACGGCTGCAGTGTCCGCAGAAGGGATGTGAGACTGGCGCGATGATGCCGATTTCCCCGATGCCATCGTCGAAGCGGTAACGGCGAGCCGTTTCGCTGCGGGCGTGGGGGATTTCCACCAATGGGCGATATTCGGCCATGCGGCGCACGATTTCATCCAGTGTTACCACTGTCTGCGGCGACCAGACCCGATCTTCCTCGAGCGGCATGAATTCTATGAAGCGTACGATCACGCCTTCTTCACGGGCGAACATGCCGAAGGGGATGACCTGGTCCTCATTAAAGCCGCGCATCAACACACAGTTGACTTTGACTGGCCAGAGCCCTGCACGTCGTGCAGAACGGATACCGGCAAGAACCTGATCGAATCCGTTGGTAACGCGCGTGATACGAGCGAAGCGGTCGGGATCGACGGCGTCCATGGAGACGGTGACGCGTGTGAGGCCAGCAGCTTTCAGCGGTTGAGCCATATCAGCCAACAGATGGCCGTTGGTGGTTAAGGCTATATCGAGAGGTTCTTGATGGATTGTTTCTAATTTCGCAAGGTCGCGGACGAAATCTACTACTCCTTTACGTAACAACGGTTCTCCACCAGTGATACGGACTTTGTTAATTCCCAAGCCGACGAGTACACGAGCCATCCGAAAATAATCTGCGAATGGGAGATCGCCGTAGACTGCCCCTTCATTGCCAGTGCGGCAATAAACACATTTGTAGTTGCAATGATCAGTGATCGAGATCCGCAGGTCGCTGATTTTGCGTCCGAATTTGTCGGTGAGCACTTCCATTACTATTCGATTCGAGCCACACAGGAAAGGAGACAGCGACGGAGAAATCCGGCGGGCGTTTCCTTTCCAATTACGGGAGGCACATGCGTTTCCGCATGCACCCTCGGGATAAATTTCCATCCCTCGCCGCCGGAGCCAAGGTATGCCTAAAGACTCTTGGCGGTCGGAAACTGTGCTTAATTATATGGGCAAGATTGGCTCTTCACTTACCGTTCTTTACACAGCAGAAGTGCTTCGCTCACAAAACCGCGATAGACTGCTAAAGACAGGTAGGCTTACCGCAGTCTGGCCGCAGCAGTGACGCCCACCGCAATTTCCAGTAAGGAATTTTCCAGCGAGGTCGATCCCATGTACAAAGTCCTGAGCATTTCGTTGCTGACTATTTTTTTCTTCTCTCATCTTGCCCTGGCAGACCATGTGATCCTCAAAAATGGCGACCGGTTGACGGGAACCATCGAGAAATCTGATGGCAATGAACTGGTGATCAAGACAGAGTTTGCCGGTGAGGTCACGGTGAAGTGGTCGGCAGTGCAGGAAATAAATTCTGCCGAGCCTCTGCACGTGGAGTCGAAAGAAGGACAGAAGATTCAGGGCACGGTGAAGACCGCGGACGGGAAGATTGATGTGCAGACCGACAAAGGCCAGGTTGAAGTGGCAAAGGAATCGGTGTCATTGATCCGTAGCCAAAGTGCGCAGGCAGCTTATGAGCAGACGCTGCATCCGGACTGGTTTCATAGCTGGGCTGGTGGGGCAAATGTGAGTTTTGCTCTTACGCGGGGCAATAGTGAGACCAAGAATTTGGCGCTGGCATTTTTGGCAGATCGTAAAACTCTCACCGATCATCTTGGTTTGTATATGAACACTGTCTATGCGACCAACGATGCCCCCGGAGCTGTCCCGAATCTTACAGCCAACGCGATTCAGGGTGGTGCACGGTATGACCACAACCTGACTTCGCGTGTGTTTGCCTTTGTAGCTGGAGATTTTCAAACTGATCAATTGCAGGAATTGGATTTGCGCTCGGTATTCAGTGGTGGTCTAGGTTTCCACGTAATCAAGAGTGAACGCACAACTTTTGACCTTCTGGGCGGCGCAAACTACACACATGAAAAATACGACACCTTCAGTCGTAACGTAGCTGGCTTAACGTTGGGCGAGGAACTCTCCACCAAACTAGGGGCGGCGACTGCTTTGACCGAGAAGCTGTACTTCTATCCTGACTTAAGTGAGACGGGTGAATATCGGGCGGCATTTAATTTTGGAACTGTAACCAAGATCAATAGCTGGCTGGGATGGCAGAATTCGTTTGGTGATATTTATGTCACGAATCCTCCACCGGGAACACGGCAGAATGATATTTTGCTTACGACTGGATTGAACTTTTCATTTAAGCGTTAGAAGAGACGGGGCAAGCCCCGTCTCCACACGTTTTATTTACTTTGCTGCTTTGATTGCGGCTTCGGCCATCGGCGCCATGATTTTGTAGCCGGCATCGTTTGGGTGCAGGCCGTCTTCGGCGAGTTCACGCTTTAGCATGCCTTTGTCATCTACCATGGCGGAAAAATAATCGAGATAGGTGTGGCCGTTCTTCGCGCAGTAATCTTTGAGCCAGCGGTTGAGCTCGAGGATTCTTTCTGTGGGGCGCTGAGCGTAAAAATCCTTTGATTTTTCCGTGTAGTTGTTAACTGGAAGGACAGACGAAAAGACGACTTTGATTTTATTAACTTTAGCCAGTTCCGCCATGGACGCGAGGTTGGCTTCGATATCTTCGGTCTTCATCGGGCCGGTGTTGCCGGCGATGTCATTGGTACCGGCTAGGACTACCAGGACTTTTGGTTTGAGATCAATTACATCCTGACGGAAACGAACCAGCATCTGCGGCGTGGTTTGTCCGCTGATGCCACGGTTGACGTAGGGCTTGTCGCCGAAATATTTGTCTAGCTTCCAGCCGTCGGTGATGGAATCGCCAAAGAAGACCACGCGATCCTTGTTTTCTGGCATGGCTTTTACGGTAACATCGTCGGCGCGATAGCGTTGGAGTTGGCCATAGTCGTCGGTGAAGACGGCAATGCGGGAGGCACGGTATTGGTCTAGGCCAGCATAGCCGGTGAGGGGGATGGTATCGGTCTTTTGTTGAGCCGAGAGCGAAATAGCTAGAAAAAATAACGCGCACAACGATGCTTTTCGGTGCATGATTCTCCTTCGTAAGTACCTCTGCGGCTGAAGCCGATCCATAGTAGCAAGTAACTTCAGAGTTGGAAGCGCTGCTCCACCGTTTTGACTATTGAACTTTTACTAATTCGACTCTGCGGTTTTTGCCGCGGCCATCTTCTGTGCTGTTATCCGCAACTGGCTTAGTCTGTCCCCAACCTTTGGATTTCAATCTGGCGGCGGCTACTCCATGCCCTGTAAGCCACGCCACTACTGCCTGTGCGCGCTTTTCTGACAATGCTTGATTGGCAGGGGCTGTGCCTACGTTGTCAGTGTGGCCTTCTACGCTAAGTTTTACGTCCGCATTCTGTTGCATCATCTTCACAATTTCATTCAGCAGACTTTCGGAATCCGGCAGAATTGTCGCTTTGCCGGTGTCGAAGTGAATGCCGTAGAGCGCAATGTGTCCGGATTTGTTTAATTCATCGGCGATGCTGGAGGCATCAGCCGTGACCTCTTGTGTCATTTGCTTCACGGTGACGATCGTCTGGTAGTAGAACGAGCCTTTATTGTCGAGCAGGTACCAGGTGTCTCCTTTGTTGGCAGTGATGATGTTGGGAGACTGTTCGTAGACGATTTTGAACCCCGCTTGCTTGAGCGCGGTTTCGAAGTTGCGGAAGACCTGGATTTCACTCATGCCTTCACGATTGCCATAGTCCCAGGAGTGATATTCACCTTCGACGTGCTTGGTAGTGTCTGCGCCCGTGGGCATGTCGGCCTGCTCGTATTCTTTGTTCTCGCAACTGTGGATGATGCTGCCTGGCATGCGGGTGATGAGGAGCGAGTCCTTGCAGCCTTCGGCGTCGGTGGGTTTGTCGTCGTCCTGGCCGAAGGCGTTTAGAGTGATGAACAGAGATATTGCTAAAAGAAAGAGTTTAAAACTAAATTTCATTTGTTTTGGCTCGCTTTGCTCGCGGACGGGGCAAGCCCCGTCTCCACACGATTTTTTTTACATCCCGTCGTAATTTGGCCCGCCACCACCCTCCGGGGGAACCCAAGTGATGATTTGATATGGATCGGCAATGTCACAGGTTTTGCAGTGTACGCAGTTCGATGGATTCAGGCTTATGCGTTTGCCGTTTAGTTGTGCGGAATCATCGACCATTTCATACACATTAGCTGGACAGAAATTTTGGCATGGGCTGCCGAATTCTTTTATGCAGCGGCTGTTGCAGATGTTGGTGTCGTGGATCACCAAGTGTGCTGGCTGGTCTTCCTCGTGCTTTGTGCCGGAGTGATAAAGATCGGTCAGTTTGTCGAAGGTTAGTTTGCCGTCGCCTTTCACTGGACCAATCAGATTTGCTTCGGCTCCGCCGTCGGCTGACAGGTCGGCCAGCTTTTTCATGTGCTGATGGCCTGCAGTCGCTGGATAACGGCTGTACAAACCGCGCCCGCCGGTGACCTGCTGGATGCCGGCGTGAAACATGCCTCGCCAGAAACCGTGCTCGAAGGCCTGGTGAAAGTTGCGGACCTTCCACAACTCTTCTTTGATCCAGCTGGACTCTACTTTCTTTTGGAATGCGCCTAACGTGGCGGCTGAGGAGTCGTCTTTTATTAGAGCTTCGAAGGCGGTTTCTGCTGCCAGCATTCCGCTCTTGATTGCAAGGTGAATTCCCTTCAAGCGTGCAGAGTTCAGAAATCCGGCAGAGTCGCCGAGGATCATCCAGCCATTGCCTGCAACTGGAGGAATGGAGAACCAGCCACCGTAAGGCATGGACTTAGCGCCGTAGCGGACCATTTTTCCGCCTTCGAGGAGCTTGGCCACGAATGGATGCTTTTTGAATTCTTGCAGAACGTGCTGCGGGTCAGTACGCGGATCAGGATAATCGAGCGCGGTTACAAATCCCAACGAGACTACGTTGTCTTTGCTGCCGTAGATCCACGCGCCCCCATATTCTTTGGGAGTGAGTGGCCAGCCCATAGTGTAGATAACTTCTCCCGGAGCAATACGGCCAGCGGGGACTTCCCACAGCTCTTTAATGCCCTGCCCGTAGGTCTGGGGATTGGAATTTTTAGCAAGATCGAATTTGTTGATCAGTTCTTTAGTCAGCGAGCCGCGAGTACCTTCCGCGAGAATGACTACTTTGGCCTGAATGTCGTATCCCGGCTCAAAGTTTGATTTCTGCTGGTTTTGCTTATCAACACCCTTGTCGTCGGTTTGAACCCCGGTTACACGGTCACCATCGGTAAGGAGCTTTGCTCCCGCGAATCCGGTAAAGACGGTGACGCCTGCTTCTTCTACTTTACTTCCCAACCACTTCACAAAACGATTGAGCGAGATGACATAGTTGCCGTGATCACGCAGTGGTGGTGGAGTCACAGGCAATTTGAATTTGCCGTTTTGGGTGAGGAAGTAGACGGCTTCTTTATTTACTTCGGCGTCCAGCGGAGCTTCTTTTTCAAAACCAGGAAGAAGTTCGCGCATGGATCGGGGATCGAGCAATGCACCGGAGAGGCAGTGCTGGCCGATCTCCCGAGCTTTTTCTAAAACATAGATGTTTTCCTTACTGAGTTGGGAATCGGGATTTTTGGAGTTGTGTGCGTCGATTAGTTGGGAGAGACGTAACGCACATGCCATTCCCGCTGGGCCTCCACCTACGATGACAACATCCGCGGGCATTTGCGGGCGTTCGATTCCTTCGAGCGGTTTGCGGAATATCAGCATTCAGTTCTGACCAGGCAACTGCCTATGATATACGCGCCGGGTGAATTCGACGAAGCGGATCGCGCGCCTCGGTGCTTTGATGTACTCTTTTTGCCATGAGTTCCCGCTCTCTGATTCTTCTACTCGCATGTGCGTTGCCTGCATATGGCCAGCATCTGATTCCACAAAAAACTTTTGATGCGATTGCCAAGGAATATTCCGGCGAAGCGGCGCAGGAGTTCGACCGACAGATTGTGCAGTATCACCGCATTCAGAGCAGCCCCATGATGACTGAGGTGGCGGAGAAAGTTGTTCTGGAAAAGCTGCATGCATGGGGAATTGAATCGAAAATTGAACAGTTTCCTTCCGATGGGAAGATCAGCTATCAGAAAACTTACATCACGCCCATGGGCTGGGACATGCGCGGCGGTGAGCTTTGGGTGGAGAGCGTTGCCGGCGACTCCGCTTTTGTTCCTATACGCCTCTGCCGGTATCAAGACGTGCCGATGTGTGTTTCTACTTACTCCAAAGGCGGGGATTGGAGTGGGGAGTTGGTGGAAGTTGGCGCTGGTACCAGCGACAAAGATTATGTGGGCAAAGATGTCCGCGGCAAAGTTGCGCTGGCTTACGGGTATGCCGCAAATGTTGTGCGCGCAGCCGGGATCAAACGCGGCGCTGTGGGTGTGGTGATTTATCCTCCGCCGGGAGATGTGCCAGACCATCCGGATATGGTGCGCTACAACGGCACCTGGGCCACTGCCGATGAACTTCCGCAGACCGTCGGTGGCTTTCAGATTTCACAGAACCAGTACACACAACTTCGCGGACTGATGGAAAAAGGTGCGGTGCGCATGCATGGCAAGATTGATGCGATCCTCGGCCCCGGGCAACTCACTCTGGTGCACGCATGGATTCGTGGCACGAAAAACCCTGAAACGGAAATTTTGATTACCGGGCACCTCGATCATCCCAAATGGAGCGCGAATGACAATGCCAGCGGCTCGGCGGCCATGTTGGAGATGGTGCGGACGCTGCACAGTTTGATTGCAGCGGGAAAGCTTACGCCTCCGGCTTCGACTATCCATTTTATGTGGGTCCCTGAGTACCACGGCACGATCGCATACCTGACTAAGCATCCCGAAATCCGTGCGTGCGCTGCGTGGGATGATCCGCGAAACAAAGAGCCTTATCGTGCAGGCCACCCGTGTGTGATCGCAAATTTAAATTTGGACATGGTGGGCGAGGACACGGAGAAAACAAATTCACGTTTCTACATAACGCGGACACCGGATTCAGTGCCTGGGACTTTGAATGCGTTTTTGTCCGATGTGCTGGAGCAAACTCGGGAAGGAAGTTTATACGCGCCTACGGGTACGCGACATATTTGGCATGCGCAAATGTATGGACCTCAGCAAGGCAGTGATCATGATCTTTTTCTGAGTATCGGAGTTCCTGCGGCGATGTTTGGACATGATCCCGACTGGACACACCACAGTAGCGAAGACACTCCGGATAAAACCGATGCCAGCGAATTTCTGCGCGTTGGAGTATTGGCGGACGCGGCGGCTTATGCGATGGCCAGTGGCTCTGCGGACGACGAACAGCGTGTGGCTCGCATAATGACAGGTGACATGATCGCTGACTACGCCCACAGAATCGCAGCGATTTTTGTTGAACCGAATTCAGATAGCGCCAAGAAAAGACTTCTTGCCGATGAAAACGTGATGGCGAGTCTGCTCAAACAACAGCAGAGTTACGCGAGCGGACTTGTGGGTAAAGGCATCTTCGAGATCGCACAAACAGCAACAACAGGTGATGCTTCTAGTGGCTCACGGCCGAGGCGACTTAGTTTGACTCCATACAATCATCAAGTTCAGTTATCGGAACAACTCTCGGGAGCTGACAAAAAGTGGTGGGATGAACAGGAAACTAAGTTTGCATACGATGCTCCTGATGGAGGATTACCCCTGAATCCGCCCTTTGCGCAGATAACGTTTGAAGCGATGAATTTTATGGATGGTAAGAGAACAACGTCTGAAATTGCTGACCGTCTCTCGGTTGAATTCAATCAGGATTTTGACCAGGCGTGGGTTGACCAACTGGTGAAAGCGTTGGCCAAGGTGGAATTGGTCAATGCAGGAAACTAGGCGCGATCTGCCTATGTTCCGGCTTTTGCTTTTTTGACTTCTTCGATCAGCGGTGGGACAACATCAAACAAATTCCCTACCACCGCAAAATCTGCGATCTCAAAAATTGGTGCTTCTGAGTCTTTATTGACCGCAATGATGGTGCGCGCGCCTTTCATGCCGACAATGTGCTGAATGGCTCCGCTGATTCCTAGTGCGAGATAAAGTTTTGGAGCTACGGTTTGGCCGGATGAGCCGATCTGCCGATCCATCGGAAGCCAACCGGAGTCGCAGATGGGGCGTGAGGCAGCGAGTTCTCCACCCAAGGCTTCAGCGAGCTGTTTAGCGATGTCGATGTTCTTTTGTTCTTTGATTCCGCGGCCTACTGCGATAATAATTTCCGCCTGCGTCAGATCGACGGCTTGTTTTGCTTCTTTGAAAACTTCTTGCGGCTTGTTGCGGACGACGCCATCCGCAATTTCGGCGCTTACCGTTTCCACAGGTGCGGCGCTTGCTCCCGCTTCAACTTTGTCTCCGCGGAAAGCTCCGTTTTGAAAGGTTACGAACCATGGGGCATCTGCGGTGAACCTGACGTCTGCGGCTAGTTTGCCCTGGAACATCTGGCGTGTGAATAGAAGTTTGTCGCCTTCCTTCTTATAGCCGATGCAATCGCTGATAACTGTGCGGCCCATGGCAGTGGCTAGTTTAGGAATGAAGTCGCGCACCTGATAGGTATGCGGCATCAGGACTAGCTTCGGCTGTTTCGATGCAATGAACTGTTTCAGTGCCGCGGAGAAAGAATCCGGCGTGTAAGGTTCGAGTTTGTCTGACTCAATTGCATAAACTTTGCTTACTTTTTTTCCTGCTACTTCTTTGGCGAAAGCTGAAACGCCTTTGCCTACTACTGCTGCTTCCAGCGACCATCCGGTTTCTGCCGACAAAGCTTGGCCTGCGGTTAACGTTTCCCAGGAGACCCGGTTCAGTTTGCCTTCGCGTTGTTCTACTACTACCAGGATTGTGTCGGGCATTCGATGTCGGCCTCTGTTTCCCTTTGTCGCTCGCTCTGCTCGCTTGGACAGGCGAGGCGCCTGTCCCTACACGATTTGTTTCTCTCTATACCTAGATCACTCTTACTTCATTGCGCAGTTTCTCTACCAACTTTTTGGCAATTTCGCCGGGTGCGCCTTCAATGAATTCTGTGTTTTTCGTTTTCTGCGGAATGTAGAGACGCTCGATCTTTTGCATGTTTGCGCCGATAGCAGACTGTACTTCGGCTAACGTCACTTTGCGCAGCGGTTTGTTCTTGGCTTGCTTGATACCGATCAACGTCGCGTAACGCAGTTTGTTAATGCCCGACTGGATGGTCAACACCGCTGGCAACGGCATATCTACAAATTGAAAATATCCAGCTTCGAGTTCGCGCTTTACTCTGATCCCAGCATCAGTTTTTTCGATCTGCATGATGATGGTGGCATGCGGCCAGCCTAATAACTCTGCGAGGATTACGCCGGTTTGCGCGTATCCGTAATCGTCGGATTGCAGGCCGGTAAAGATCAGATCGAATTGTTCGTCTTTGATAGCTGCGGCGAAGGCTTTGGCGGTGTTAAAAGCATCGAGTCCGATGAAGGCATTGTCTTCTAAATGAATCGCCCGATCTGCGCCCTTGGCTAATGCTTCGCGCAAGACTTGCTGTGCTCTTGCTGGGCCTGAGGTGATGACTACCACCTCTCCCTTATGTTTTTCTTTTTGCCGCAACGCTTCTTCGAGCGCAAAAGCATCCGGCTCGTTGACCTCATAAGAGACATCCTCGCGCACCCAGGTGGCGGATTCGTTGAGCTTCAACGGGGCGTCCTTCTGCGGGACCTGCTTCATGCAGACGAGGATTTTCAATGCATGACTCCTTTAGCTGGCAAACACGTGAGTATAACCAGCGCTATTCGGTGAATACAACCGACTGCACTCCGGAAATTTCGAAGCGCTTGCGGCAACGCATGTTTTTGCAGGCCATCATGTCGTCGCGGCGGATCATGTAGGAACGGGCTTTGGCGAAACGGGCGCGGTCGCGTTCGTCGGCGCGTCCGGGGATCTGGCGTTTCTTGGTCCGGACCAGCCAATTGATTTCGTACTCCCCTGGTTGCTGGCAATGGGGGCAGTTTAGTGTGGCCGTCTTTTTATCGGGGCGTTCGTCGAAAAAGTCGCGCTCTTCCATAGTCAGCTTAATTATTACAGTTTTAAGAATATCTAGCTATGGCAAGATGACTGTATGGCGAAGAAGCGGAAGAAGAAGTTCACCAAAGTGGGAGCCGTGAAGGAACTGGCCCGGGAGCGGGTGGGAACTCCGCCGGGTTCCCAGGTTGTTCCCCATAAAAAGGAAAAACAAGAAAAATATAAACCTACTTTGGAAAAACTACTCAACGAGGATTGATGGTTTTGTCTACGAACTTCACGAACTCTTTCACATCTTCCTCAGTTGTGTCCCAGGAACACATCCAGCGCACCATAGCCTGTGATTCATCCCAGTCGTAGAAGAAGTAACGCTGTCTGATTTTCGCGATGGCCTCGCGAGGAATACGGGCGAAGATGCCATTGGCTTCTATCTTGTAGGCGATATCGATGTGAGGAATATTTCTTAGTTCTTTCTCCAAGAGTTTCGCCATACGGTTCGAGTGGCGTGCGTTGCGCAGCCAGAGGTCATCAGTGAGCAGTGCGTCAAGCTGGGCAGAGATGTAACGCATCTTGGAAGCCAGCTGCATTCCTTGTTTGCGGCGGTAGAGAAAATCGTGAGCCAGGCTTTGATTGAAAAAAACTACTGCTTCGGCGCCCATGGCGCCATTCTTAGTACCGCCAAAAGAAAGAACGTCGACTCCTAAATCGCGTGTGGCCTCGCGCAAACTGAGTTTGAGACTGGCGGCTGCGTTGGCAATTCGCGCACCATCCATGTGGAGAAACATTTTTCGTTCGTGGGCGAAGCGGGCCAGCGTTTTGACTTCGTCGGGTTTGTAGACAGTGCCTACTTCAGTCGATTGGGTTATCGAGATGACTCTTGGCTGGACGTGATGTTGATCACCAATGCCGTGGTAGACCTTTTCGACAGCAGCGATTGTCAGCTTCCCTTCTACAGTTGGGATGGGGATCAGCTTACAACCGGTCAGTTTTTCGGGAGCACCGCATTCGTCTACATAAACGTGGGCAGCTTCGGCGCATACGATTGCATGGTATGGACTGGTCAACGCCGCGAAGCTTAGAACATTGGCCGCCGTGCCGTTGAACACGACGAATGTTTCGGTTCCGCGGCCGAAGTGTTCGCGAAACTTGGCTAAGGTGGATTTTGTATACGGATCATCGCCGTAACCTACAGTGTGACCATGGTTTACGGCGGAAATGGCCTGGATAATCTTGGGGTGGACCCCGGCATTGTTGTCGCTTGCGAAACTACGGGCTGGTTTCATTTTGGGTGATAACTGTATCAAAAATGCCTGTAACTTCGCGAGGACACGGGCTTTATGAGGTCGGCACCAAAGGTAACCATGGGCCCGATTCCAGCCGTGACCTTGTTATGCGTTTAACCTCCAAATAGAGTGACTGTAGTAAGGGGGGCTTCAATGAGTTCTGTAATTCTCGCGGTGATACTTGCCTTCGCGTTTATCTATATGACGGTGGGCAGCGAAGAACGGAAGATCGCGCAGCAGGCTGCTCGCAGTCGTAAGCGCGATATGTCGTATTAACCAGCAGCCCTCCCACCCGCTTGTTCTGTTGTTGATTTCTCCGATACGGCACGCTTGAAATTGCGACTATATTTCCCCGAGTGTATTCTCAATCCGACTGACGTTTCCCTTTAATCTGCGGTTTCATCGGCCCAACATTTCAGGAGTCAACAATGAGATCTCTTGGGAGAAGTTTCGCTTTAACCTTTCTCGGCGCGATTCTTGCGATAACTCTTGCTTGCAACTGCTTGTGTTCTGCGAAGAAATCCGGCGCGACAATTACGACCGTAAAACGGCTTGATGTGGGAAGTAACAAGGCCTGGAATTTTGTTGTGTCCGGAGATTCACGCAATTGTGGCGATATTGTAATGCCGGCAATCGCACAAGGCGCTGTCAACGATCACGCTGCATTCTATTGGCATTTGGGAGACCTACGGGCAGGCTATGACTTTGATGAAGACCTGTTGGGTGCGGCCGCGAAGGATAGCAAGAAGTTGCGGATTTCTGACTACATCGGGAATGCGGATGGATCAACAATCGGAGCGTGGGACGACTTTAAACAATCGCAGATTACCCCGTTTCAAAGTCAGGGCATTCTATTCTTTCTAGGGATTGGCAATCACGAAACTATTTGGCCGCAGTCACGCGATCGGTTCACGAAATACTTCGCTTCACAACTGGATGTGCAGGAATTAAGGGACCAGCGGTTATTTGATTTGCAGAAGCACAGTGCAAACACTCAGGATTCTGGGCCAAAGACTTATTACCATTGGATTGTGGGAACTGTGGATTTCATCTATCTGGACAACGCTTCGCCTGAGCAGTTCGATGCGGCCCAGGTGAAGTGGTTTGAGGATGTATTGAAAGATGATCGTGATAAGCAGTCAGCAGTCACAACCGTAATTGTTGGTATGCATGCCGCGTTGCCTTATAGCCTTTCGCAAGGGCACAGCATGAATGAATCTCCTGATGGCGAAAAGAGTGGTGAACAAATTTACAAAGACCTGCTTGATTTGCAGGATAGCGGCAAAAAAGTTTATGTGCTTGCCAGCCACTCTCACTTTTACATGAAAGGTATCTTTAACACTGCGCATTGGCCTGCCAATCAGCGGCTTGCTGGATGGATTGTAGGGACGGCCGGAGCGGTGCGTTATCGATTGCCTGCCGATGCGAGTCTGGCAAATGAGGCGAAGACCGATGTCTATGGGTATCTGTTGGGCACGGTAAATACGGACGGTTCAGTGGATTTTAAGTTTCATGAATTCAAACAGAGCGATATTCCGCCTGCGGTGACAGATCGTTATACCAAGAAGGTTGTGGACTGGTGTTTCGCTGAAAACAAGCGGATGTGATTTACGGTTTCACTGGCTGCAATACCGCGCCAAGGACTTGGCCTGAGTTTGCATCCTGCACGAATACGATTACGCGAAGATTCGTCGGATCGCTCTCGCCTTCCAATTTGATGTTGGCATCTTGAGCAAAAGCCTTGGTTTTGCTCACGCTTCCGATTTTGGTGACGTTCTTTGCCACAGCAACGTGTTGCAGGCGGCGGCCTTCATTTTCACCGCGCAATACCTGGGACTCAGCGTGATTCAAAGCGATGGCCACATACACGTCGGCGGAATGCGCATGCAGTGATTCTGGTAGTGTTCCGATTTCAACTCGAGTGTGCAGTGCGCCGCTTGTGAGCGAAGTGTTGGACAAGCTCACCGGTAGTTTTTCTACAGCGCGCGATTTCTCGATTGCCTTTTGAGCTTGTCCGCCGTCGCTGCCTACAAATTCAGCAGTGCCATCTACGATCATCTGCGGCGTGTAGACTGTGGCGCCTCCCATTCGTTGGGCGTAGGTGTTTTGGCGCTGGCTGAAGAATTGGGAGGAGTAGGGATCTTTCCAGCCAATGTGGTTCCAGTAGTCGACGTGTTCGCTTAGGACGATCAGTTGCACGCCTGGGACAGGCTGGGTGTCGAATTGGCGTAATAGAGCGTCTGCCGGTGGACAGCTGGAGCAGCCCTCGGAAGTGAACAGCTCTATTAGAACTGGAGTTTGATTTCTGGGAGTTTCAGTAGCAACCATACTTAAGCAGGCTGCAAACCACTGAATTACTAACATTGTGGCCAACGCACGCATCGTACCGGCACCTCCACCACAAAGTTGATTCGCGTAAATCTAAAAGGTTTCAGACACCTCAGATCCTTCATCAGATCTTTCATCGATGCGAAGAGGATAGAGATCCAAATCAAGATTTAGATTAAGTTTTGCCAGCCGATTGATGATGTCAGCGTCCAGCGTGAAGCCACCTTGGTCTGCAGCCGCATAACCACAAAAGATGTCAATTTTGCATTTTGTGGAAAGTTGTTTTAGCTCCTCAGCTTTTACATCAATGACGTCCATTAATCTTCGTAAATGTAGGGCTAAGTTAGGATCTCCTCCAGCTGGAGTGGAAAGAATCCATCCTGATTTCTTCCTTACGCCAGCCTCAATCTTCTTACCGCTTTTGTTACGACCATAAATTGGATCGCCTTTTGAGTATGCTTGTGTAGCTTCAAGGCCCAGGATGGCTTCGATTTGCGAGGAAGTCAGGGCCTCGCTGAATATCCTTAAAGAAGCCCTTGACCATTTCACACCGGGTATCAAACTTGGTTTACTCATCAGCCATATAATTCTATTTCGGAGGCGCAGTCATTTCCATCGCCCAGATTGCGGCTGGACGCATGTACATGCCGGCACGATAGTGTCCGTCGATTTCCCAAGCTTCGGGGGTGCGGAACCAGTAGCCTTGAGTTTCATACGTCGTGTGATAGATGCCCCACGCAGTGCGGTAGCCTTCGTCTTTCATTCCTTCGCTTAACATCAGTGCGGCTACTCCGAAAGTTGTGCCGGTCCAGACTTCCTGTACCTGCTCGTTGGTTTTGATGATGGTGCCATCGGCTCCCATGCCGTTGACCGCACCCATTTCTCCTTTGGCGAAGCTCATGACGTTGTAGTCGTAGATTTTTTTCAGGGCTTTTTGGCGCATTTCTTTGGGGACTATGTCGCCCAGGCCGGTCATGTCGGCATACCACTGCCCTGCGAGCTGATCGGCTTGGACGTTGTCTTTGTATTCACTTTGTGTGTCGTAGCTGAAGTATTCGCCATTCCAAAGTTTTTTGATGTAGCTGGCTTGGGCTTTGGCGAAGAGATCGTGATAGGCGGTGGCCGATTTGGGGTCAGCTAATGCTTTAGAAATTTCTTCTGCTGCGCGCAATGCTGCAAGCCAGAGGCCGCCGGTGTAAGCGCTTTCTCCCCTGACTACCCAGACGTCGTAGGTTTGGTCGGGGAAGCCGTCGTTTTCTGGGATGCCGTCCCCGTTGCGATCGTATTTTTTCAAGTGCTCTAAGGCTTCCTGAACTGCGGGCCAGGTTTCACGGAGGAATGATGTGTCCTTCTTCCCTCCGAAAACGTAGTCGCGGTAGACCATCAGAACGAATTTGCTGTTGAGGTCTTTCCAGTCGCTGGTGTTTTGCCAGTTGAATTGATTGGGCAGGATGAATGGGTCTTCCTGCGGGACACCCAGGTCGTGCGGGACGGCTCCTTTAATTTTCCGGATTTTGTAATTCAATTCGCCGGTTTGAAGAGTTTTCCAAGCCCAGAGTTGTTTGTCCGGCCATTCACGCGGGACCGTATAGGCGAACTGGCGGAGTTCCTGCTTGTCGAGTTCGGGCCAGAATTTTGTCAGCGGCATGGAGCCGTAGAAGCGTACGTCGAGTGTTCCGAAAAATGGATAGTCGTAGCACTCCATGAACGTGAATGTGTCTGGAGTTTTTGGCGCTACGCCTACTTGGTGTCCCCAGAATGATCCGCCGTCGGCGACGATGTACATCTCGTTGAACAGCATGCCGCGGTACCAGAGCGGTTTGCTTTCGTCGTTCACGTATTTCGCTTGCCATGAGTCGATGGCATCGCTCCACTTCGTGGCGTTGAGAATCCCCTCGCTCGCGATCTTCCAGGCGTTGTTGCCTTCGGTGTTGAAAAATTCTGTGTAGTGGCGATACCACTTGCGGCCTGAGCCGAATTGCACGACTGGCATGTCCCAGGCGATAACCATCGGAACTGTGCGCTTTTCACCAGGCTTTAGAGTGAACTTGATAGCGATCGCTCCGTTGATCTGCTCGTCGCTGCTGATCCAGGTTTTGTCGCTGTTGGGGAGGTTGCCATCTTTGGAGAAAGCTTGCCAGAGGGATTCCGCGGTATCCGGACCTTTGCTCCCGGTAGCCCAAGTGGTTTGATAGCTGACTTCTGTTCCTGCAGCTTCTTGTGTAGCGATCACCCACTGGCCGTCCCATTCATTGGCGATTCCTTTGGGGCGTTCACGATCGAAGACGATGCCTTTGATTGCGCCTCCGGTGGAGGGTTCAGTCACGAATTTGTTGAAGTTTCCTGCAGCTTGTCCGCCTTTCAAATCATGGCCGAAGGTGCGGAACATCCCCAGCAGGTTTTGCCAGGAGAGCATGACGGAAACTGTCACCGCTTTGTCGGTGGTGTTTTCCGCGTGCCAGCGATAGACCGCTACGGGATAGCTGCTCTCTTTATAGTTGTCGGGAAGGATTGGAGAAAATTGTTCTAGCGTTACGTGCGCGGGGAATTTTTCCCATTTGTAGTCGTACCAGGATTTTGGGTAGAGCGAATAGTAGTCACCGGCGCCAACTGGATAATCCCATTTCCAACTGGAAAGATCATTGCCTTCGGGATGCGTGGCTGTCAGGACTTGGGCAACGCCTTCGCTCGAGCCTTCGGATTTCTGGTACATGGCGAACTGGTTTTCCCAGATGGTCTGATATTTGTGCACGCCGCCTTTGATGTGCCAGCGGGAGAAGTCACCGCGATAAGTGCGGGAGAATGTGCCGGAGCCGAAGCCTCCAACTGGAGCGCCTTGCCAGTAGCCGTCGTCGATCATGCCGCCTTTGAGTTGCGGCTTCACGCCTCCGGCGTTTTCAAGTGGGAGCCCAATGGCACGTTTCCATGCTGCCTTGGGAATGGCATCTCCGGCCCACGCCGTTGTGGCACAAATCAAGACCAACATCAACGCACATTGCAGGCGCTGCTTCATGGATCCTCCCACCGATAGGTGAACTTAGCTTGCTGAAGTGCAAAACGAAATCGTTATTCTAAATGCATTTACTAATTTGTGCGGATTTTCTGTAGATAAGGAAGTGGATTACTTCTGAGGTGATGAAAATAAGAATCCTCCTACAGTTCGCTTCTGCTCTGCCGATGCCTCCCCATAAGGCCGAGGTCTGGCCTGCTCACTTTTGGTTAGAGCTTTCCAGCACAGTGGGATCCGAAGCTTGGAATTCACGTGACTTGAAGTCGCGGC
>JADMIO010987906.1_pt1 | contig 57385 bp, 58 predicted proteins | sample 8958161 | NCBI WGS metagenome assembly JADMIO01 (sample SAMN16585339, study PRJNA669376) | soil metagenome | isolation source: Crop rotation soil | place: USA: Cullars Rotation, Alabama | collected 2011 | reverse complement strand
CGCGACAACTTGTCCACGTGGAATTCTAAGCTTAGGATCCCAATGTGCTGGAAAGCAATCAAACAATAATTTACCCACTTCAGTTCTTTTAACAGCAGACACACCACCCGTAATATTATTTTGTTCTTCATGAATGTCAGTAGTAACAGGATAGTTCCTGAAGTATGTGAGGTTGAGGACCAGCCCGGGGGCGCCGGTATCCAATATAAAATTCCCTTCAGTGGTATCGGCTTTAGCCCTTATTAATATCAGGTTGCCTGCCCTGCTGAAAGGAATTATGCAGGAGTCTGCATCTGCAAAGTTTTGAAATAATGTAACTACCGGTATCGGTTTGTTCCTTTCTGCATATACAGAAAAGTGTATTGTCAGCGACAATAAAACGGGTACAAAGATTCGATATGGATAGCAATGACCTATAATTGATAGCGATTGAACTGTAATTTACTGCAAATGCTATGGAGTTACTCAATGCCCTCAATGCAATATGCTGTTTTATTTACCAGGACAACATCTCCTGTTTTTAAGCCAATCAGCTTTTGCCCCAGTGGCGATTGTGGAGAAATTGCGATCACAGTTGTGTTACCGGTCTCTGCTTTACCCAATGCTGCACTCATGAAAAAATAACCCCTGTCGGTTTTAATAAGACTGCCATTTACAATTAATGATGCAGACAATGCAGGATTGATCTTTTCCAATGCGGCTTTCTGTGCAAGTATTTCCTGCAATTGTGCACGCTTGTTGGCCTGCTCTATCTGCAGCATGGCCAGTGCAGTCTCATGCTTATCTCCTGCTGTGCTTTTGGTTTCGTTGGCGCCGCTTTCTTTCAGGTCGTCCAGTATCTTTTGCAGCATGGCAACTTTGTCATGTATTACCTCCAGATAATGGTTGTATATCTTTTGCTTCAGTTTCATGAACGGTAAAAATAACCAAAGCCGGCAAACAGTACCCCGCGGGCAATAAATAATTTTTAAGCAACCAACATTTCATTTTACATTTAACCAATAAAAAAAGATCCATGTTCAGTCGCATAGTAATAATTGTTTTAGCCGGTTTTGTATTTGCAGGTTGTGATCAACGGGGTAAATATGATCCAGGCCAAAAAGATACGCCACGGAAAGCCGCTAATAAAACTGACAGTACGATCCATCAGGTTAAAAAGGTTGAAACAGGCTTTAATGAGAAGGAACTGCAATTGTTTTGTAATATTGAAATAGCTCCCTATTGTGTGCTGCTGCCTTTAACTGAATTTAAAGAAGACCGTGCTGATGCATCGGTTGTAAAGGCGCAACACAAGTTTGTGCTTAAGCAAGACCCTGCAAATTTTACCAGTATCGAAGTGCAGGCTTTCACGATCGACAAGAAGAATTATTACAATGCACAGCTTTTTTACAAAAGGGATAAGCGTGATATAGAAGAAGGTGGCCTGGGTATTGACACTGCTTACATTAATGAAGCCAATCATTTCTATGTGATAAAAGGTTACCTGCCTAATTACATGAACATGAAATTTATGCAGGTAAACTGGATACTGGAAGACAGGATCGCTGTCTATTTCAATTATGATGAAAAGGAAGAAGCTTTGTGGCAGGAAAGAATTGCTGCCATCATAAAAAGAGGAGTTGCCTATTCAGACCGGTAAGTGATGATAAACTTTAAAGAACTACCTTGCCGCCCTTAACCGGCGCTATGAATGAACAGTTCGATCTTTTAATTGACAGTTACCTCAGCGACCAGGTTGGCATTGCGCCTGCATTCTTAACCGAAGCATTATCTGCCGGCCTTCAACAAAATATAATGCAGCTACAGAAAGACGAGCTGATGACAGCAGCAGGAATTGGAAATGAAACGGTAAAAGATGCAAACCAGCAAATGCGTAGTGATAAAATTTACTGGCTCGATAAAAAGCATGAAAACCAATTCGAGAACGAATTTCTGCAACAAGCCGAAGATTTTATAGAAAGACTGAACAGTACCTGCTATGCCGGCATCAATGCATATGAATTTCATTATGCTGTTTATGAAGAAGGCAGTTTTTATAAACGGCATAAGGACCAGTTTAAAAACAACGACCACCGTAAATTCTCACTCATTACCTACCTGAATGAAAATTGGCTCCCTACTGATGGAGGACAGTTACAGGTTTATCAAAATGATACCGTGCAGCAGATACAGCCCCGGTCGCAAACTGCCGTACTGTTCAAAAGCGACGAGACCGAACATGAAGTAATAAAAGCCAACCGAAGCAGGATGAGCATTACGGGCTGGTTAAAAATTGTGTAGTTAACGGTTTTGCATTTTCATTATCCTTATTTATCTTAACGGATTAAACTAACTGAATGAAAAGGACCCTCCTCTTTTTTGTATTTCTTCTTTTTGCAATTGTGAGCCATGCACAGGAAATAAAAAAAGATACCAGCAGTAATGCTAAAAAAAAGCCGGAAAAGGTTTTAGTGGGCATTTATATAACCAGCATACATGATATTGATTTTAAGGCAAAGGAATTTGAGATACATTTCTGGATCTGGTTCAGGTACAAGAACCGGAATTTTGATTTTGGAAGGTTCCTGGAAATACCTAATGCAAAAACATTTACCAAACTGCTTGATTCTACTTATATCGCTCATGACAGTGTATATATGCAGATGAAAGTGCAGTGCACTATGAAGGATTCCTGGAAAGTGAGCAATTATCCTTTTGACCGGCAAACCCTGCGGATATCATTTGAAAATTCGCAGTACAACGCAGATTCACTGGTATTTGTAGAGGATACAGTTGGAGAACATTATGATTCAGTTGCCGCTTCCAAAGGAAGGGTTTTAAATGGCTGGAATATAGACAGCCTGACTATAAAGCCAGGTAAAAAAGAATACCAGACCAATTTTGGAAATGCTGCCCTTTCGCAACCCAGGGAATCCTATGCTACGTTCAGGATGCGGATCAATATCTCCAGGCCGGTATGGGGGCTTTTCCTCAAAACATTCCTGGGTATGTACATTGCATTTCTCATTGCTTTCGTGTGCTTCTTCATTCATTCCGACGGGATCGATTCACGCTTTGGCTTAAGTGTGGGTTCTTTGTTTGCCGTTGTCGGTAATAAATACATCATTGATTCTTCACTGCCCGAAACAACTTCTTTTACATTGGTTGATAGCCTGCATGGGCTCACCCTGTTTATGATATTTATAGTGGTTGCGGCAACAGCAATATCACTTAAGCTCATCAAGCAGGATAAGATCGCCAGGGCAAGGCGTTTTGATAAGATCGTTGCGGCAGTTGTATTTATAGTTTACCTGCTGGCTAATGTCTGGCTTATTTATGATGCCATTAAAACAGTGGACGGTAACTGATCTTTATTTCACATACTTTTTGAAGAATTCAATGCTTCTGCTCCAGGCAAGTTTTGCAGCAGCTTCATTATAGCGTGTGGGTGCTGTATCATTATGAAAAGCATGGTTAGCGCCTTCGTAGGTGTACAGTTCGTATTTGATATTGTTTTTCTTCAGTGCTTCCTCATAAGCGGGGATGCCTGCATTCACCCTTTCATCCAATGCACCATAATGCAATTGAACCGCTGCTTTTATCTTGCTTACCTCTTCTGCTGCCGGTTGCCGGCCATAAAAAGCCACAGCAGCTTTTAATGCAGGAACATTCACGGCCAGGTTATTCGCCATGGCGCCGCCCCAGCAAAACCCAACACAGCCTGTATTGCCGTTATAGTCGGTACGTGTTTTTAAGTAATCAAAAACATTGATGAAGTTCTGGAGGTTATTCTCCGGTTTTAACTCCTGGAATTTCTGGCGTGCCTCATCTTCATTGGCAGGTACCACTCCTATTGCTGATAAGGCATTGGGTGCAATTGCCAGGAAACCTTCTTTAGCTGCCCGTCTCGCCACATCTTCAATATGGGCATTCAAACCACGATTCTCATGTATAACAACAATTGCCGGATATTTTTTTAATCCTTTCGGCCTTGCTACGTAAGCCTGCATATTGCCGGGCTGGCCGGTATAACTTATCCTTTCTGTAAAAAGATCATCTTCACCGGTGGTCTTACCGTTGGCTGCATTTACTTCTATCATGGGCAATACCGACATGGCTGCAGCAAGGCTACCGGTTATTAAAACAAGCCGGCGTATGAATTCACTGCGTGTTAAAGGCGTGTGGGTATAATCGTCGTAGAGGTTGATGATCTCCTGGTTCATAATCTGTTTTTTGTATTATAAATATAACCAAAAAACGGGCCGGTATCACATAGATTTTTCCAGTATCATAAATTCCATTGGCTGCAAATGTTTACCAGTAATACCATCTTCAACAAAGGGTTTTCTTTCACCGGTATCAGCATATCCGTGGCGCATGTACCAGTTCACCAGTTCGGTACGCAGGGTAATAACAGACATATAAATTGATCTTTTCTGCAGGTGACGGGCATATTCTTCTGAAGCCTTTAATAATTGTTTACCGATGCCACCACCCTGCAATTGCGGCGATACGCTGAACATGCCGAGGTATAACCTATCATCATATTCCTGCAGATTTACACAGCCAATCAGTTTTTGTTGATCATCTTTATAAATTAAGAATACGCTGCCACTTCGTTCCATCACATTTTGCAGCAGGTCATCATCTGTACGGGTATCGCCGCTGATAAGATCTGCTTCTGTAGTCCAGCCTTTTTTAGAATCTTCTCCACGGTAAGCACTATTAAGCAGGCTTTTTATTGCAGGAATGTCTGCAGTAGTTGCAAAAGAGATATGTGTATTGGAAAACGAAAACATAAATTAAATGTTGATATAAAAAATTAACTTCGGACTAGCTGAAACGGCAATATAAATCAATTATGAAAAATATACTGCTCATCTTAATGCAAATAATGGCTATGAATACATTTGCCCAATTACAACCCATTGGATCAGGAGTTTTTAAATGGACCGACCTGCCTGTAAAAAAAGAAGCACAAAGGGAATCACGTAAACTGGCAGAAGGAACCACGGTCGAATTTGAATATTTCGAAATTCACGCTACCACGCAAATGAAAGGCGCCATACCCCGGCCTTCACATACACAAAAGGATATTGAAGAACTGATCATCATCAAAGAAGGAACGATGAAATGTTCCATCGGTACAAAAACTGCTGTGCTGGGCAAAGGCAGTGTATTGCTTATCCCACCATTGCAGGAGCAGGTATTTGAAAATGTTGGTAACGGCCCCCTCACCTATTATGTACTGATGTTCCGCTCACGCAAACCAATGAACATACCAAGAAGCGACTCGGCAGGCGGTGCATTGTTATTGAACCATGATTCTTTGGCTTATACCGAAAAGAACAATAAAGGAACCCGTAAATACTTTGACCGCCCAACTGCCATGTGCGCCAACTATGAGATGCATATCACTTATCTCAAACAAAAAGGGCCCAGCCATGCCGGCCACCAGCATGTGGATACAGAGATCATATTGGTAATTGATGGCGAAGCGGAGATGGATATTGATGGAAAACATTTTGCCGGTAGCACCGGCGATATGTTCATTGTGGAAAGCGGCAAAATGCACCAGGTTGGCAATGCATCTGAAAAGCCCTGCAGTTATTTTGCTTTTAAGTGGAGATAGTATCCACTTTTTTTAAAACTGGCATTATTTTTATTGCGTTAGTGTATTACCAACCAATAAAAACATGAAAACACTAATCCTCCTCCTCAGCCTGTTTTTTTTAGGCGCCTGCAGCACCAGTCATTTTTACGAAGGCACATACCGGGTAGCTTCGGCAAAAAAAATGCCCAAGGGTCAGTCCTATGTGAAGTTTGAAGGCGTAAACAAAGAATTTTTATTGCCTACGGACACACTCAAAAAAGGGGACCTTGTTTATTTTGTGCAGAAGCACAGGTAGTTGTTTTACGGCGATTTCTTAGCACAACATTTATCCACCAAACTCATATAAGTAGTGGCATGATGCTGGTATTCTGCCTGCGATACCCAGGTATTTTGTGTTGAATTATATACCGAATCTAACCTTGATTCACAGTTCGGCGGCTGACAATAATTGTTGGGTTTTGCACGGTACATAAGATAATCTACCAGGTCAGATTCAGGAAACCCATAAGTTAAACCATAACTTGAGTACATGTTTGCTATTACTGAATCAGGCCCATACCATAAGTTAGGGGCAAGATCCAATGGATTTACAAAGCGCCAGTTTTTAACACCAGGCTGCAGGAACGTTTGCAGGTAATCATTAAAACCCTGGTTGCCGGCAGTAAGGCCTGCAAATGAAAACGGGCTGCTGATAATGGTTGAATCAGGCCGGCCACCAAATATTTCGGCACATAGATAAGCATAAAAAGGCGGCGTTAATGTACCGCCCAAACTATGGCCGGTTACATAAAAACCTTTCATTGGTTTTGACTGCACCAGTTTTTTTAAAGACTTAACCAGGTCGTTGTTACGCTGCTTTAGTTTAATAAGGTCTTCCATGCCATTGCAGGTTCCTTTGGATATTTTTGCATTGGCTGGCGCTGATTTTACAAATTTGCGGAACTTAACTGCCTTATGAACCTCAAAGTCTTCACCGATCCAGGATTTAAGGCTTTCGTAATTGGTACCACGTATTACTACAATATAGGCTGAATCTATCGGGTCGTACGCAACATACATAGAACTGTAGGATATGCCAAAATCACTGATCAGTTCTTCGGGCCCCCAAACAACCTGCATACCCAGCCATTTTTGTACGGAATCTTTTAGGATCCTTTTTCCATAGGTTGTATCAGTGATGTAGGAATAATTGCAAAGCCTGATCATCTTCTGAGGGAGGCTATAATTACTGAAATTACTTTGTGCATAATGAATGCGTGGTAAGAATGATAAAAACACAAAGAGTACTAACCAAATAGGTTTTTTCATGCTGAAGAGTTTAGGTTTAAGGTGATATGGTAAATTTAAATAATAATTATTTAGTATACAATAGGCTTCCCTGTATAATACCATATTTTCTAAAGGGTAATTACCTCTTAACTACTTATTAAGATAGAGAAACAAACATTTTTCTATTTTTACGGCTGTGTTAGTTTAAACCGCCTGTAAAAACAAGCAAGTATGTACCGGACATTTACTTTTATTTTATTCAGTTGTATTGTTAGTTTTTCTGTCACAGCCCAGACTGTAAAGCCTGTTCCTGTGCCTGTTGCACCTGCGGGCAGGCCTGTTTATAATTTTAAAGAAATAAACTCCAAGCTCAAGTATGTCTTTGTGATTGACAAACCCACCAAGGACCACCCGCAGGAAGGTGATGATGTGATGTTAAACATGATGGCGCTTTGTAACAATAAGATGATGTATAACAGCAGCCAGGTAAACAAGGGCAAACCCGGTGCTTTCAGTATAAGCAAACCTGCTTTTAAAGCAGATATTGCCGAGGTACTTAAGTTAATGTCTCCCGGCGATAGCGTGATCTGCCTGGTAGATGCCCAGGACATGTTTGACTATACAAAAAAGAAATTGCCCGATTTTATCAAACCCGGCGACAGGATACAATATAACATCAGGCTGGTATCTATTAAGCCTAAAGAAGAGATACAAAAAGAACGGGAAGCCGCTATGGCAAAAGCATTGCAACAACAACAGGCAGATGCCGGTAAACAAGTGGCAGAGGAAGATGCAGCAATAAGAACTTATTTTACCAGCAAACATATTAATCCCATCAAAACAGCATCAGGCATGTATTACAGCATACAAAAAGAAGGCAGCGGCCCTAATGCAGCATACGGCGATACTGTTATTATGAATTATCGGGGAAACTTACTTGACGGTACTGTATTCGACAGCAATATCGACAGCGCCTTCTTTCATGTGCAGCCACTCAATTTTGTACTGGGTACAGGCCGTGTTATTAAGGGATGGGAAGAAGGCATCACTTATTTAAAACCCGGATCAAGAGCGTTCTTCTATTTACCTTCTGCCCTTGCCTATGGCACTCAAACCAGGCCGGGCAATGCAGCAAATCCAAAAGGCATACCGGCAAATTCTGTATTGATATTTGAAGTTGAACTGGTTGCCGCAAAGCATCCGGCACCGGTAGCACCTGCTTTACTGAGAGCTGTTGATTCTGTACGTAAGCTGGATGCTGCGCCGGTGAAGCAATAACTTGTCTGAACGGGGATTTGGGTGGATTGATTGGATTAAAAGGATTGCTATAAAAACGTCCGAAGTTTTGAAAGCTTCGGACGTTTAAATTTTATTATCTGCTATTTTATCTTAGATCGGAAAATCAAAATCAAACACAAACTTCTCCGGCTTTGGTAAAGGTTTGCGTGGCAACATATCTGTACGCATGGCCGTGTTATATACAAAAGCAGCAATGATGATGGCAGCCTGTTGCAGGTCGGGTATGCTCAGGTGGTCGTATGTATCCATATTGCTGTGATGCGTACGTGTTTCATACTCCAGCGGGTCTTGTATGAACTGAAACCCGGGTATACCTACTGCATCAAAACTGATATGATCGGTGCTGCCGGTATTGCTGAGAGTTACACCACCTGCTGCGCCCATATCGGCAAAGGGAGCCAGCCAGGCTTTAAAAATATCACGTACTGCTGTGTTGCCCTGTGTGTAAATGCCTCTTATCTTACCGCTTCCGTTATCCAAATTATAATAGGCCGAAATGTTGGCCTGTTCCGGTAATAATTGCATGTTTGCAGGATCGCCAAAATGTTTTTTTACATAACCAAAGCTGCCATATAGGCCCTGCTCCTCTCCTCCCCACAATGCAATGCGAATGGTGCGGCGTGGCTGTACACCCAGCGCTTTTAAAATGCGGATGGCTTCCAGTGTTGCAATACAACCGGCACCATTATCTGTTGCACCGGTACCACCTGCCCAGCTATCTAAGTGGCCGCCCAGCATTACTACCTGGCTTTTTAAATTGGGATCGGTGCCCGGTATTTCGGCTACCACATTGTAACCGGTAAGGTCGTCGCTGTAAAAATTATTCTGCACATTCATTTCAATCTCTACCTTTTTATTGTCTTTGATCAGGCGCATCAGTTTAAGATAATCTTCACTGCCTATATTCATTTCGGGCAGGGTTGCCTCGTAACCTTTGGCATAACCGGCGCCGCCATCAACAAATACAGTACCATCCCTGTTATTGCGTCCACTGCCGATCAAACCTTTCGCACCCATTTTTTCCAGGTAAAGTTTTGTGTAATAGTCTCTTTTAATAAATGGTAAATAGCTCTCCATCTGTTTGCGGTCAACCATGTACTTTTCCGAAATATTATCGAGGCTTGTATCGCCATACCTGGTTGCATAAGCTTTAAAAGCGCCTGGTATGCTGGTGCTGCCGGGCTTGATCATAACGATCTTTCCTTTTAAAAATTCGCCTGCTTTGGTAATAGATGCCGAATCAAGATTATCCAGCATGATGAGCTCTGTCTTCACTGCTTTTTTTGTGCTCTTGCACCAGGGAACGGGATAAGCAATGATGTCCTGGTAATAAGGCACTTTCATGGCCAGTGTGCCGGTCTCATTCTGCCAGCCTTTACCAAATTCGCCCCAGGCCTCACGGCCGGCATTTTGTAAGCCCCATTGTTTGCATATTTCTGTAACCCAGTCCAGTGCCCGGTTATAACCGGGTGAGTTGGTAAGACGTGGGCCGCACACATCGGTTATATTGTGTGCTATCATGGCAATCTGCGAATTGTTCTTTCCTTCGTCTTTTATTTTCTGCATCATGGCCATGTCAACAGTTTCCTGTGCATGGGCCATGTTGATGGATAAGAAGAAAAGAATGGCGGGGAAAAATAGTTTGTTCATGAGCTATCGTTTTGAACAAACAAAATAATCCAATATTCCGGGAATGCAAAACCTTATGTCATTTAGGTTTTTTCATTTGCCCACTGCGTAACAGGTTTTATATTTTCAGCTTAAACGTTGTTTCAATTAATTCCAACCCGGGTAATACAAGTTCTGATTCGGAATCTTCATATTCAGCAATCATAATAAAAGAACTGTTTGGTGTTGAAAATGAGAATATTCTTATCTGGCTCTTAAATACACCCAGCAACTTCCCTTTCATAATTGCCCCATGACCGGTATATCTTCCCCATTTATCAAAATAGGTAACAGTGGCATTTTTCATTGTTTTCTTTAAATGGGCGGCCACCTGTGCATCCACATTATTTTTTTCATCCGTTGCTGCATTAAAAACAAAGAAAGTTATAAACCCGTTTTCTACCGGACCGTTTAAAGTAAAAAAGCTGTCGATGTCAAAATCAACATCGCTTGAGTCCATTTGCCAGTTGCTATAATGATCAAAAGAATAATTATCCCTTACTACATGAAATTTTTTATGAACAATTGTTTTTTGATCGGGTATGTTGACCGGTTCGGTCTTGCGATCAGCCGGAGAATTGCAGCCAATCAAAAATGCTGAAAGTATTATGGTATAAAATAATCTCATAGTTGTTCAAGTTATGAACTAAAGCTGAGAATTGAACCCCTTATATCTCATGCCGCCAGTTGTTTAATCAAAAGGCAAAAGCTCCGGCTCCACATATTCCTTCTTTGCAAGGGCTGAAGTAAAAATATTAGTTGAATAATGAGCCTGCATCAGGCCTTTAAAATTGCTTTTAAGCCTGGGGTTAGCTGTGATAAAATCCCGGAAATTACCGGCTGTTGTTTTATTGTAAAAGTGCTCAACAGCCTTAATAGCAGCGATGGTTAACGTATGGTTGTATTTATCTGCTGCACCCAGCTTTGCAGTATAGTTCTTCAACTGCAGTGTAATATTATCAATGGCCTTGCTGATGCCATATTTATGTATATGTAACCATGCCAGCCTCAGGTGGGCTTCGTGGTTAAACAGTTCAGGATCGAATGAAGAATTTTCAAACTGCTGCTCAAATGCTTCGTCTGTTAAGGAGAAATGATCGTACATGTTGAGGTGGAGTTTTTTGCAAAGATAGGTCGTGTTTTTAAATGCATTTCCATTGTTACGCTGAATCTCCGATCCAGTCTCTCGTATGCCTGCGTAATCCAAATCCAAGTGTAAGAAATTCATCCTGGCCTTTGTCGGCGACTGCACCAAAATATTGGAGAACCTGGTTTATCCTGTCCTGTCCTTCAGGCAAAAGCTGCAATCGCTTACCATCTTTCCAGATCATTGCAATTTGCCCGCCCTGTCCGCCATGATATTCGGCCTCAACGTAAGCAAATGGCCTGTTGCAATGGCAAGTAAAATGTTGGCTTCTATATTTTCAGTCAGGTATTGGAAGCTATCAATATCAGCAAAGGGTACAAAATTATTGACCTGTCAAACAGTTCTTCAGTAAAAGGAATAAGTGATAGCCCCTGGCCAATATCAACTTTAACTACTTTATCAAAACTGCCTGTTAAACAATTAGAGTCTTCGGTTTTACAAATAAATGCCTGGAGGTAATATCCCATTTTGAAATTGATCTTGGTGACGCACAATTTATAAAAATACAAAAAGAGCGGGGGCTTTTATAAGCAATCCTGTCACATTTACAGGGATGCCTTTAAAATCTATAAGGCAGCCTATAGATTTTATAGGTATGCTTACAGTTTTTATAGGACGTCCTATAATTTGTATAGGTCTGCCTATAAATTTTATAGGATCACCTATGGTTTTTATAGGCAACCCTACCGGCATGGCAGGGTTGCCTAATTAATATTTAGGTCATGCTCAAAATGAGGTTTACCTCCCACTCACCATAATTTCCATCCACCGCACTATAACGGATGCTTCGTAACCACTGCAGGGATTGGGGCCATTGCCGAGGAAGTAATTGGTTACTGCTTCTATCATGGGTTGCTGCACATGTTGTAAGGCATCAAAACTGTAGGTGCTGGTTTGCCCGTCAATGGTGCACTCAATGGTATTGCCGCTGAAAAAGCTGAAACGGATACTGCCGCGGCTGCCTGTGATATGGCAATGGTCTTCGGGTGTGGCAGCATTAAAATACCAGGTGCCCGTAAAAGCAATATTGCTGTTGAAGAATATATGGCCGCTGATCATATCTGGTGCATCGTAAGCGCTGCCCTGGCTGGCGGCAATGCCATGTATGCGCCGGGCATCGCCAAAGAAATGGTAGAGTATATCAAGCTGGTGGGGTGCCAGGTCGTGAAAGAGCCCGCCGCCGGAGATGGCAGGGTTTACCCGCCAGGCTATCTTTTCGTCGGCCAGTTCTGCGGGAGTAAGCGCAGGTTTGTGGTATACCAATTTTACCAGGTGAATATCGCCGATGATGGCAGCATCCAGCAATTCTTTTAATTTTTTGAAAAGCGGCCACTGCCTGCGGTAATGTGCCACCACCATTTTCACATGATGCTCATCGGCTGACAAGTACATGCGCTGCGCCTGTTTAAAATTCAGGCACATGGGCTTTTCAACATAAACCGGTTTACCGGCAGTGATGGCTGCCAATGCATATTGTTCGTGAGAAGATGGCGGTGTGGCAATATAGATCGCATTTACTTCGGGATCGTTGATGAGCACATCAGCATTGCTGTACCATTTGGGCACCTGGTGCCGCTTTGCATAGTCAGCCGCTTTATCCGCATTGCGGCGCATAACGGCCACCAGCTTTGAGTTGGGTACTTTATTAAAAGCAGGGCCGCTTTTGATTTCGGTCACATCGCCGCAGCCGATGATACCCCAGTTGATGATATCCATGAATCTAATTTACGATGTAAAAAGAATTAATGCTTTGGTTGGTTGAGATATCAACCGGTAAGAAAAAGATAGTATAAGACCAATTTTATCGATTCTCTTTTCAACTTTTTGCATTCGCCTCCGCAGCCGGCGGGCTGCGTACCTGTGACGGCGCTGCATTTGCTTCTTTGGAAAAATATGCTACGCATTTTTCCAATCCCGACTATGTCGGGACCGAACCAAATAAGGCGCCTTACACAGGTACTGGTGAGAGTGCGAGCAATAAACTATAAAGAACTTTTCTCATTGTCAGCATTTAAAGAAATCAACAAGATTATAGACCCCACTCTTACCAGTATTTGCAGAAGCGCCTCATTCGGTTTGGTCCCCGCGAAGCAGGGATGGGTTTGATGGCATAGCCATATCAAACCCAAAAAGCGAATGCAGCGCTGAAGCAAATACGAAGCCATGCGGCTTGAGCAATCACTTTCTATATGCATTAAAAGAAGTATGTGAAGACATATACTACACAACTTATTGATGATAATATAATGCAAAGCTTACATTAAGTTCTTCACATTTATCGATACTTGGCACAGGTCTTGATTCAGGAGGGCTGGAAGTAAGAGGCCCGTTAAAATCTTTGCCCCCAATAAAGAGCGTTTCGAACAGGGGTGCCCTCTGTGAAAACAAATGACAAGGTGCTATTTTAGCGCCTTGTTTATTTTACTACAGTTTATGTTCTTGATTGCCCCTTTCTTCAATTTGCTGAATTGTACCTTCGATCGCCGACCTTAAAAAAGGGTCTCTTGTTTTTTTATATACTTCCTTCAGTACAGGTATTGATCTTATTGTTCCTACAGTACCAAGCGGAGAGCATATCATACCCTGCATATGCTTGTCGGTGATCTTAAATTCATATAAAAGTATGTCCTCTACTTCTGCATCTTCGGTATATGATAATGCCATCATAGCAGCCATGCTTTCATGATAGGTACCTTCCGTTACTATTTTTTTAATTGGTTCAATATTATAGTTTAAATCTTTTTTCATATTCCTGACCCTTGATAGTATAGATATAACGATACGCTCATTATCATCTTCCTGTACCTGTTGGATCAAAAAATTGAAAAGTTCTACGTCATTGGTATTTGAACAGATGCTGGAAAGGCAGCAATAAATGTATAGTTTCTTCTCCTGGTATGCAGGATCTGAAAGCATTTGTAAAAGTTCCTGTTTATCGGCGGGTGAATTTAATTTAGAAGATTGCCTGTAGGCATAAGTAGAAACGGCGTCATTACTGCTGTGATTCATTTGTATCTTCCGCCTCTCTTCGATCAATGGAGAATAATCATCCTTGCAAGCCATTTTATCTATCAAAAACCTGATGCCATTTGTTTCCAGTTCAGAAATTAGTTTTTGTTTCTCCTTCTCCAATTCGTTGGTGAGATATTGATAGTCCCTTTTCGGCCCTTTTCTGAATAATCCGAAGAGCATAAGCAGATTTTAATGAATTGTTGGATGGATAATTTTACAACCTGTCCTTAATATCCAGCTTATGTTTTCTTGCAAAGTCTTTTGCAATATCATAGCCTGCATCTGCATGCCGTATCACACCCATGCCCGGGTCGTTGCGCAACACACGGCTTAATCTTGCCGCCGCTTCATCGGTTCCATCTGCAACGATCACCATACCTGCGTGAATGCTGTAACCCATACCCACACCACCACCATGATGCAGGGAGACCCAGCTTGCACCGCCGGCAGTATTCACCAATGCATTTAAGATGGGCCAGTCGGCAACAGCATCGCTGCCATCCATCATGGCTTCTGTTTCCCTGTTGGGCGATGCTACAGAGCCGGTATCCAAATGATCACGGCCGATAACGATCGGTGCTTTCACTTTACCGGTTCGTACCAGTTCATTAAAAGCGAGGCCGGCTTTTTCACGGTCGCCCTGCCCTATCCAGCAAATGCGTGCAGGCAATCCCTGGAAAGTAATTTTTTCCTGCGCCAGTTTGAACCAGCGCATCAGGCTTTCGTTCTCTGAAAAAAGTTCCATCATCACCTGGTCGGTCACGACAATATCTTCGGGATCGCCGCTGAGTGCAGCCCAGCGGAACGGCCCCTTGCCTTCGCAGAAAAGCGGGCGTATGTAGGCGGGGACAAAACCAGGGAAATCGAAACAACGGCCGTTTGCGTGTTGTCCGTTGTTTGTTGTCCGTTGTTCGTGTTCCTGCGCTCTTGCACGGATGTTGTTACCATAATCAAAAGTGATAGCTCCCTTATCCATCAATTGCAACATCAGCTGCACATGCAGGTACATACTTTCATAACTGAGCTGAATATATTTATCAGGATCTTGTTCTCTTAATTGATTGGCCTCCTCGTTGTTCAATGTGTGGGGTACATAACCTACCAACGGATCATGGGCGCTGGTTTGGTCGCTTAAAGTATCTGGAATGATCTCACGTTGTATCAGCCTGTCTAATAAATGCACGGCATTGCACAATACACCAATGCTTTTTGCTTCGCCGGTTTTGCGGTAATGCATGGCGGCATTAATGGCATCATCAATGCTGGTATGCTTTTCATCCAGGTATCTTGTTTCAATGCGCTTGTCGATGCGCCACTCTTCTACTTCTGCAATTAAAGCCACGCCTTCGTTCATAGTAATAGCTAAAGGCTGAGCGCCACCCATACCGCCGAGGCCGGCTGTTACATTCAATGTATGTTTTAAACTGCCGCCAAAATGCTTATTGGCAAGTGCTGCATAAGTTTCGTAAGTACCCTGTACAATACCCTGGCTGCCAATGTATATCCAGCTGCCGGCGGTCATCTGGCCGTACATCATCAGGCCTTTCTTCTCCAGTTCATCAAAATGTTTCCAGTTGGCCCAGTTAGGCACAAGCTGAGAATTGCTTATTAAAACCCTGGGCGCATCTTTATGTGTTTGTAAAATGCCAACTGGCTTGCCACTTTGTATCAATAATGATTCATCGTTCTCCAAAACCTTTAATGCCTTGATGATATTATCCAGCGCTTCAAAATTGCGGGCAGCTTTTCCCCTGCCGCCGTACACGATCAGTTCTTCAGGGCGTTCGGCTACTTCGGGATCAAGATTGTTCAATAGCATGCGAAGCGCTGCTTCCTGTATCCATCCTTTACAGGTAAGTTGATTGCCTGTGGGGGTTTTGTATTTTACAGGATCGTAGTTTTTTGTACTCATAATGATTTGAAAATTTGGAGATTTGATAATTTGATGATGCCTTAAATTCAGAGACTCTTTTCATTTTCAAATCTCCAAATTTTCAAATCATCAAATCAATGGATCTTTCTTAATAAAATTCACTGCTTTCATCATATCCTCATGCAATATCCTATCTGCTTCATTAAAACTAACTTCTTTGCGGAATGCAGTGATGATGTCTTCCAATACAAGAGAAGTTTTTAACGGCCTGCGGAATTCCAATGCCTGTGCAGCGGTTATCAATTCAATGGCTAAAACCCGCTCTACATTATCCACTACCCTTTTACATTTGGTGGCTGCATTGGCTCCCATGCTCACATGATCTTCCTGGTTATTGCTTGATGGTATGGTATCAACAGATGCAGGTGTGCAAAGTTGTTTGTTCTCACTCACAATACCTGCGGCAGTGTATTGTGTTATCATCAGTCCTGAATTGAGTCCCGGGTTGGAAACAAGGAATGCAGGCAATCCCCTTTGTCCGCTGATGAGCTGGTAAGTCCTTCTTTCTGAAATACTGCCCAGTTCTGCTATTGCGATAGAAAGAAAATCTAAGTTTAACGCTAAAGGCTGGCCGTGAAAATTTCCTCCGCTCACGATCATATCATCATCTGGGAAGATGTTTGGGTTATCGGTTACTGAATTTATCTCTTTAATGAAAACGCTGAGTATATGATCGAAACTGTCTTTGGTGGCGCCATGCACCTGAGGTATGCAACGGAAGGAATAAGGATCCTGTACCTGTGATTTTTTTTGTGCTGCTATTTCGCTGCCACTGAGTAAATGTCGCATGGCAGCGGCAGTATCTACCTGCCCTTTATGCGAACGGATAGCATGTATATTTTCATGAAGCGGTTCAGTTGTGCAATCAAATGCATCATAGCTGATGGCTGCAATGATATTTGCCCATTTGATCAACCGGTCGCATTGAATGAGGTTATGCAAACCATAAGCCGTCATGAACTGTGTGCCGTTTATCAGTGCCAGCCCCTCCTTGCTTTTTAATTCGATCGGTTTCCAGCCAAATTTTTTCATCGCTTCGGCAGCAGGCATTTTTACACCTGCATGATATACTTCCCCGAGGCCTATTAATGGTAAACTTAAATGACTGAGTGGCGCCAGGTCGCCGGAAGCACCCAGCGAACCCTGTGTATAAATTACCGGCAGCACATCATTATTGTACATGTCCATCAGCCTTTCAACCGTATCGGTCTGCACGCCTGAATGTCCATAGCTGAGCGATTTCATTTTAAAGGCGATCATCAGCTTTACAATGTCTTTAGGTACTTCTTCACCCATGCCACAGGCATGTGATTGCAGCAGGTTACTTTGCAGTTGCTGCAACTGAGTCTTATCTATCTGTACATTCTGTAAATATCCAAAACCTGTATTAATACCATAGAAAAGTGCATCGGAACCAGCCATTTTATCATCCAGGTATTTACGGCATTTGGCTATGCGGTCGTAAGCATCAAAAGTGATTGAAACCAGTTGGTCGTGTGCCAGCAGGTTCTTTATTTGTTGAAAATTGGTGGGATTTTTATCTAACGGTAAATAATTATAACTCATTTAAATCTGCTCTTAGTTTGGTCAATCGTTAAAAACATATAACTTGGTCAAAAGTAACACAAAAACCGCTTTTAAGAATGGGATTATTAGCCCTTGCCATTGCACCCGGTATTGCCATTTGCCTGTTCATTTATTTTAAGGATAAATATAACAGGGAACCACTGGGCTTGCTGATACTGAGTTTTTTTATGGGTGTGCTGAGCATCCTCCCTGCAGTGGTCATCCAGATAGCATTGACCAAACCGGTTGAGAAGATCATGGGTGAAGGTATCCTGTACACAGCAGTATTTGCTTACCTGATAGTTGCATTAAGTGAGGAAGGCAGCAAGTTCCTGGCCGTTCGTTTTATACCTTACCGGCGTAAGGCATTTGATGACCCTTTTGATGGGATTATATATGCTGTAATGGTAACTATGGGATTTGCCACGCTTGAAAATATTGGGTATGTGATGGAGCATGGCGTTCAAACCGGGCTCCTGCGGATGTTCTTATCGGTGCCTGCACATGCCACTTTTGGTGTGCTGATGGGATACCATATCGGGCTGGCCAAGTTTGAGCCGGCTAAAAGAAGAAACCATATGCGGATGGCGATTTTCTGGCCGGTGCTTTTTCATGGAACTTTTGATTTCTTTTTATTCCTGCCAAAAAATGACTGGAATGGTTTGTTACTCCTTGGTGGAGCTGTGATTTCGTTCATTGTTGCACTGAGGCTTTCGCTGAAACTGATACGGAGGAAACAAAGCATGTCGCAGGCATATTTTGTAAATATTGATACCACTAATAAAGAAGGACATGATGTACTTTAAATTAAAAACGAGGGTTTATTTTTTTTCAAAGCTTTTTTTAGTGATGCTGCTTCTTGCAGCATCCGCATCATTGCAGGCGCAAAAAGTAAAGCTGCTGAACTCAGGCAGCAAGGCATCTTTACGTGGGTTAAGTGTTGTAAGTGACGAAGTAGTTTGGGTAAGCGGCAGCGGAGGTTCCGTGGGGCGTAGTATCGATAGCGGCAAAACCTGGACATGGACAACCGTTAAAGGTTTTGAGAAGATAGATTTCAGGGATATAGAAGCATTTGACAAGAATACCGCTATTATCATGGGTATCGCCGACCCGGCCTATATCTTAAAGACAACCGATGGAGGGCAAAACTGGAAAGTTGTTTTTACAGATACTACCAGGGGCATGTTCTTAGATGCCATGGAGTTCTGGAATGAACAGGCCGGCGTCGTGATCGGCGACCCGCTGGGAGATAAAGTATTTATCGCCAGGACTTTTGATGGTGGTGAAACCTGGCGTGGTATTCCAACAGCGAACTTACCCACCGCAGACAAAGGGGAAGCCTTTTTTGCCAGCAGCGGTACCAATGTACGTAAGCTGAGCAACCAGGAAGCGGTTTTTGTGAGTGGAGGTTTGCGTGCCCGTTTGTTCATCAGGAATAAAAAGATAGACCTGCCCATAATACAGGGAAAAGAAACTACAGGAGCCAATTCGATGGCGGTAAAGAATAAAAAATGCCTGGTTGTTGTAGGTGGCGATTTTAATGCAAAAGATGATACTACCAAAAACTGTGTGATAACAACCGATGGAGGGAAGACATTTACTGAACCCATTGTGCGTCCACATGGTTACCGCAGTTGTGTAGAATATCTTGGCAAAACAAACTGGATCAGTTGCGGGTTGAATGGTGTTGATTACAGCAGCGATGAAGCACAACACTGGTCATGGATAAGTAAGGATAGTTTTCATGCAGTACGCAAAGCAAAAAAAGGAAATGCTGTTTATTTTTCGGGGGGCGGCGGCAGGATCGGGAAACTGGTTTGGGAATAAGAACAGGTACCATATAAAAAAAGTCATCCGCACCAGGCGGATGACTTTTTTTATTACTACTATTAAAGGATTTAGCTAGCCAATAATTGTGCTTCCGGCAACATCTTACGCACATTGATCAATGCATAGCGCATGCGGCCAAGGGCTGTATTGATGCTGATATCAGACAGAGCAGCGATCTCCCTGAAGCTGAGGCCGGCAAAATGCCTTAGTATGAGCATCTCTCTCTGGTCCTGCGGAAGCTTATCAATTGCTCTTTTAACATGGTTATCTCTTTCACCTGCCATTATTTTAGCATCAACTCCCGGCTCTGAAAAATTATATACATGGAAAAAATCAGCATTGTCGCTGGTTTTGATCACTGGTGTACGTTTTACTTTGCGGTAATGATCCATGCACATATTGTGTGCAATACGCACTGCCCATGACAGGAATTTTCCGTTCTCCACATAAGCGCCTTTTTTAAGGCTTTCTACAATGCGGATGAATACTTCCTGGAAAATATCTTCGGCCAGGTAATGATCTTTTACCAGCAGGAAGATAGAGGTGAAAATTTTGTTTTTGTGGCGGTTTACCAGGTAGGTAAATGCATTTGAGTCGCCATTCAGGTAGCATTCGATCAGTTCGTTTTCACTGAGATTGTTGTAGGTTTTCATAGGTATCAGGATTAACAGGATAAATTAATACTTCAAAAATAAGTGTGCCGATAACAATAAAAAGCTAAAACAGGCTGAAAGTACCGATTCGGTAACCGAACGGGAAAAAACCAGTACTGAATAAAATGAAGGACTATTTTTTAAACGCAAAATATACGGCGCCGAGTATTAAAATAAAGCTTACCAGGTATTTCCAGTGGAATGGTTCCTTCAGGTAAAGTACAGCGAAAACTGCAAAAACCACCAGGGTGATTATCTCCTGCGTGATCTTTAACTGAAAGCCGTTAAAACCATTTACATAACCCAACCTGTTGGCAGGTACCATCAGCATGTATTCAAACAAAGCAATGCCCCAACTGATGAGTACAGCTTTCCATAAAGGAAGGCTGGTATTTTTCAGGTTGCCATACCAGGCAAAAGTCATAAAAACATTGGAAGCGGTAAGGAGAAGGATCGTACGTATCATGTAATAGTTAGTTTTTTATTACACTAATTAAAACGGATTACACGAATTGCTTTATTATTCGTGTAATCCGTGTAATCTGCCTGCCGGCAGGTTTGATTAATTCGTGTTATTTAAGATCGGTTTCGCCCAAAGATAATATTGATCAAAGCAAGAAGTACGATAGCACCAATTGCTGCAGTTAAAACATAATTGAGCCAGCCTGTGCCAGTGTTGATGTGAACGCCCAATTTAGGTAACAGCCAGTAGCCTATAAAGCCACCAACAATACCAACAATAATATTTCCGATCAGTCCAAGGCCACCGCCCTGGAAAACCATACCAGCAAGCCATCCGGCTAAAGCTCCTAAAATTAGAATGATGATGATTGATTGTCCGTCCATGATAGTTTGTTTTAAAAGTGAAAAAGTAGTGTTAAGATACCACTACTTTTTTCAAATATCAAGCCAAACAAGTATTAGCAAAATTAGTTGTAGCAGGCCACTATTTCATAAATTCCATTTCTTTCATACTTACTTTGAAATATCCCCTGTACGCTGCACTCCTTTTATCAAAATTATTATCTCCGCTTTTTGCATAATAGCCTCCACCATGTGTTTCGATATAACCGTAGAGTACATCGTTCTTCTTAAAATTATCTTTTTTACTGAGTACCAGGATCATTTTATCCGGTATGGCAGAAGCCTGGTAGCTAAGGGAGTCCTGGGATAAGCTGTTTTTAAAACACAGGCAGCTTCTTGAGGCCTGGTAGTACTGAACTTTGCAACCTGTCTTTGAAAAAGTTAAGGCAAACCCGGTTGTTGAAAGCATGTTCATAAAATTTATGACCGTATCAGTAGTGGTAAATTGTACAAGCGGCGTTAAAGGGAATTCTCCAAACGCTCTGGAAAGCGGGTTTGTATATACACTGTCATTAACGTAGTAAGTAACCCCGAATGAGTTCAGCGAATCTTTCTTTTGGTTGCATATCTTTTCAATCTCCGGGTCAACCGTGATCCCTTCCGGGTATATTTTTACAGTTTGCGCTTTACAGCTGATGAAAAGAAACAGTGCAAAACTGTAAAAAAATAATTTCATGCTGCATTAATTGAGGCTCCTGAAATCCACCGGCACCAGTTTACTTACACCCGGCTCCTGCATGGTTACACCGTAGATCACATCCACGGCACTCATGGTCATCTTGTTGTGCGTAACAATGATGAACTGGCTGTTCTCACTGAACTTTTTGATCATTTGTGTGAACTTGCCTACGTTAGCATCATCCAGCGGTGCATCCACCTCATCCAGGATACAGAATGGTGCAGGTTTAATTAAGTAGATGGCAAACAATAAAGCAGTTGCTGTCAATGTTTTTTCTCCACCACTTAACTGGCCGATGGATGAAGGGCGTTTGCCTTTTGGTTTGGCAACAATATCAATATTGGTTTCAGCTAAATTCTCAGGATCAACCATGATCATGTCGGCCGTATCATCTTCGGTAAACAAGGCCTTAAATACTTTCTGGAAGTTTTCCCTTACCCTGTTGAAAGTATCCAGGAACTGCTGGTTAGCTGTAGCTTCAACTTCCTGGATTGTCAACATGAGGCTTTCCCTTGCCGTTACCAGGTCATTCTTTTGTTCAAGAATGAATTCGTAACGTTTTTTCATTTCGGTGTAAGCTTCAATAGCAGTAGGATTTATCTCTCCTATATTTTCCAGGCGCTTGCGCTGCCGCTCGTTCTTCTCTCTTAATTCTTCTAAAGGAGTATCGGTAGTACGTGGTTCGTCAATGATCACATCCAGGTCAACTTTAAACTCAACATTCAAACGCTCTTTCATACCTGCCAGTTGTAGTTTAAGATCGCTGAGCCTGTCTTTTATCTCATTAAGCAAGGTATCAATGCCTTCTTTCGATTTAAGCTTGCTCTTGATCTCATTTTCTTTTTCAGTTAAAGCATTGCGGAGATTGTAATATAACTGATCTGCTTCGTTCAATGCTTTTTCTTCTGCTTCTTTATTGTGCAGCATTGAAATAACTGTTGCTTCCAGTTCTTTCAGTTGTTCAGCTGTTTCAGTAATACTTGCAGATGCTTCAGAAAGTTGTGCTGTGCTGTTTTCTATCTGCAATCTAAGGTCGTTCAGCTGGTTTGTTTTAAACTCAAACTCCTGTTTTAAAGAAACCACTTTGCTTTGTTGCTTGGTGAACTGCAGGTTGCTGTCGTTGAATGTGGTAGTTGCTTTATTGTAATCTTCTTCAGCCGCTGTATAATCCTGCTCTATCAACTGCATCTTTTCTGTAAGCTCTTTGATCTGCGCATTAAAGCTGCTCAGCATTTCCCTGGTGCTGGCTATATCAGTATGATTGGCCTGCAGTTGTTTTTCCAGTTCAGTAACTCGTGCAGAACTTGTTTCTTCTAAATGAGAAAGATTTTCGATTTTGTTCTGCAGCGAAAAAACATGATTGGTAAGATTGTTAATGTCCTGCTGTGTTTGTTTGATCGCATTTTCTTTCAATTGCTCATTGTAAGCGATCACTTCATTGTGATGCTCCTGTATGGTTGCTTTTAGCGTATTAACAACCGCTTCCTGTACAACGATCTCTTCAATTAATTTCTCCAGGTTCTTTGCACGGCCGATCTTCTTTCCTTCAAACAAGCCAACACTTCCGCCGGTCAATGAATATTTTCCTTTTACATACTTACCGGTTTTTTCAAGTACCACTGCCCCATTGCTGTTGCGTAATGCATCTTCATTCTCTGCAATAAAAACGTTGCCCAGTAAATGTTTGGCAAGATTGGCGTATTTGCTGTCGATCTCCACCACATTCAAAGCAGGGATGGTTCCTTCGGGCTGGTGATTGCTTTCAAAATCGGTGAACTTGTCCTGTAAAAAGAAATTGGCCTTGCCTTTTTTATTGTCATCCAGCAAATGAACGGCCTGTAAACCTTCTTCCAGGTTGTTAACCACATAATAGTTCAGGTATGGTTCCAGCACATTTTCTACAGCAGCACGGTATTCTTCTTTTACATAAATGATATCGCTCAAAAGCGGTGCCGTGTGGTTCCAACCGGTGTTATTGTGTAAAAATTTCACACTCTCAGGATAGCCTTCCATCGAGTCTATCAAACTCTTTAGCAGGTCGTGTTCATTCTTCTTGCTGTCTAATGTGCGGCTTTCGGCAGCCAGCTCATTGCGCAGGCCTTCCAGTTTGTTCTGCGTTTGCAGGATCTGCTCTTTGGTAAACTCGTGGTGATCCTGTAATTGCTGCAGGTCGGTTTTCTTTTGCTCCAGCTCAGTTTCTTTTTGTTTCTTCTCCGGTTCCAGTAGCTGCAACTGGTTTTGGCGTTGTGTTTTCTCTTCCTGTATCTGGGTTACAGTTCGTTGTAAATTTTGTATAGATGTATCTGCAACCGCCACTTTTTTCTCTGCATCAAACTGCTCTCTTTGCAGCGACTGGCTTTGTTTACGCAGTTCATCAATATGGCTTCGCTTGTCATCAAATATCTTACGTTTTTCTTCCACCGCATTCTTCAGGTCAACCAGTTTGCTTTCAAACTGTGTCAACTGAATTTCATCTTCACTGATCTGGTTACCGGTAAATTGAATGCTTTCATCCAGGCCTTTTAATTGTCCGCTGGCTTTTAATAAAAATTCATTTAAACCGGTTTCCCGCTCTTTCAAATATTGCAGGCGCTGGCTGCTTAAATTCTTTTCATTTTCTTTATTACGCACCGCATCCAGCATTTCATTAAATGCATGCTGCATGGTTTGCAACGCTTTTTCTTTAGCTACCAGGTCGAGTTTTTCCTGCTCAAGGGCTGCTTCTTCTTTTGCAATAGCGGCCTCCAGTTCAATACGTTTATCAACTTCTGCTTTTTGCTTTTCATTCAACTCATGGTAAGTAACATTAAAACCTTCCAGCGCAGCTTTGGCAAGCTCAATACTTACTTCTTTATATTCCTTTTTAATTTCGAAATATTTCTCTGCTTTTTTTGCCTGGCTTTCGAGGCTTTTAAGCTGGTTGTTTATTTCGAACAACAGGTCTTCAACACGGGCAAGATCCTGCTCAGCTGCATCCAGTTTTAATTTGGCTTCCTTTTTACGGGTTTTGTAAATAGAGATCCCTGCGGCCTGCTCCAGCATTTTGCGTCGGCTGAATTCTTTATCCTTGATGATATCATCCACCATGCCCAGTTCAATAATGGCATAACTGTCATTACTGATACCGGTATCCATGAAAAGATTATGGATATCTTTTAAGCGGCAGGCAACATCATTCAGGCGGTATTCACTCTCACCGCTTTTATAATATTTACGGGTTACGGTAACAGTGCTGAATTCGGTTGGCAACAGGTTCTTGGTGTTATCAAAAGTGAGGCTTACCTCGGCAATGCCACTGGCACTGCGGGTTTTGCTGCCATTAAAGACAAGGCTCTCCAGGTTCTCACTACGCAGGTTGCTGATCTTATGCTCGCCTATCACCCAGCGGATGCTATCAACGATATTGCTTTTTCCACAGCCATTGGGCCCTATTACCCCGGTGATACCCTCATCAAAATTAAGTACGGTTTTATCGGCAAAACTCTTAAATCCCTTGATTTCTAAACTCTTTAAACGCACGTTTATCTATTTTTTAGTCAGACGGCAAATATAATGGAATGGAACAATAGAAAATTTTGATTTTTTACAGCGATTTGCCATAGTTATTAACAGTTTATGACCGGCCTCATATTCCTTAAATAAAAATATCTTTGACCTGCCGGCTTTACTCAAAACAAATATTAATTTTAATTCCAAATCAACCATCATGCTTAAGAAATTAACCTTTGCTATCATACTGATGATCAGTATTGCTTCCTGCAGCTCAAAAAAAGCAGCTTTTGATTACAGCGAGAACTTTGTAAAAAAAGAAAACAGCCTGTTAAATGATATTACGTCTACAGAAAATAAGGTAGAGCGCTATGTTGCAGCAGAACAATATGACAGTATTGCCATTGCCGGGGAAAAAATGGAACAGTTGGTGGAAACCAAGATACAGGAAATTAAAAAAGAACCTGCCCCTGATGTGAAGGAAGCTGCAAATTTTAAAGAAGCCTGTATCAAATATTTTGAATTCATTAAAAGCATGTATACCAGTTATAAAGAATATGGCCGTGCTACAGATGATAGCGAAAGAGAAAAAGCGAAAGCCAGGGTAATCGAGATCGCAGGCAGTAAGCGATCGGCCATGACAGCCATGCAAACCGCCCAGAAGAAATTTGCTGATGCAAATGGGTTCAGGCTCGAGAAGAAGTAACATACCTACATATCACGTTTACCGGTTTATTAGTGGCATCCTAATTGCTTCGGGATAATTGCTTTCTTTTTGAAGTTAGCTTTATCCCATTTTTATTTAACCTTTAAAAGTTAACAATGAACAAATTAGTAAGGGGCCTGATCGCCGGTTACGGTGCAAAAAAGTTAGGCGGAGGATGTCTCAGCACCATTATCATCTTTTTTATAATATGGTATGCGCTTGAACGCTGTTAGTACTTTAGATAAGTAATTCCCGGAAAAATAATACTGCATTTTACACGTAAATGTGAGGCTATTTACTAAGTAAAAAATACAATTTCTTTCCCGTTTTTTAGCTGTTTTTGCATAGGGGAAAAAAATCTGTTCCCAATAGTAATAATTTGATCCTGATACCCGTTAGCTTTAAGTATGTGATGCTTTTTCACGTGCTATTTTAATCATTTAAACCAATAAACCTTATGAAAAAAGTACTACTCCCCGCAACTTTATTTGCTGTTGTTTTAGCAACATCATGTAAAAAAGCTGATACCGTATCAACTCCGGCAGCTGTGCAAACAACCACACAAACAACCACACAATCAGCAGCTCCTGCTCAACAGGGCTCACCGTATGTAGTGTTACCTGATGGCCAAGGCAACAAAAATCCCATATTTAGCAGGGAAACTCCAGGAGAAGGCTGCACGCCAACAGAAGTTACACTGATTGCCGGACAAACTATGGAAGCCGGTACTGTATCAGTAGTTAATGATAGCGTAAACATTTATGTAACTTATACAACCACCAATGGCTGGGTACTAACACAAACCCATTTATATGTGGGTGATTGTGCACAGATACCGGTTAATGCTCCCGGGAATCCAATACCAGGACAGTTTCCTTACGGAGGCAACCATAATAATATAACTTCTTATACTTATACAGTTCCTTTATCAAGAATACCTGCAGGAACCTGCGCATGCATTGCTGCTCATGCAGTGGTTAAACAATATAATGCATCTAACCAGCTGGTTCAAACACAGACAGGTTGGGGCAACGGTGTAAGGATCAATCTCTCTGGCGGAAACTGGGGAATGAAATTTGACTATTGCAGCTGTACTGGCGAATAAAGTATCTTAAATATCAAAAAGCGGAACATGTAGTTCCGCTTTTTTTATGCCTGTTAAAATCTTCCTAAACAGGCGATATTGTTTTTATATTACGAATTGACTCGTATTTTTGGCGCCTAATTAAATAATATGAAAAAAATATTTACAATTTTATTTTTAGCAACGGGTACAGCTGCATTTGCACAACCCAGGTTATTGACTCAGGCAATGATCACCACTAAAACAACCATTGTTGCTTCTGAAATAGATGAAGCCCCCGCCACAAATTTAACTACTGAAAGCGGAGACCAGGTAAGGGTAATGCGTTTTGGTGGCGATGGTGAAACCAAAACAACCACCTGGCTAAAAACCGACCTGGTTAAAACTTTTTCAGAAAGCGAAATGGGACGTACAACCGTTATCAGAGATAATTCAAAAAAAATTACCACCACCATTATGGAGATCATGGGCAGGAAAAATGGTTTTTATGCCACCGATGAAGACCAGGCAACAATGCGCAAACGTATGGACAGTATGATGCAAAGCCGCGGCGGGCAAAATGCATCTTTTGGTGGCGGAGCTGGTACGCCTGCTACCTATTCTGTTGTTTATATTGATGAGAATAAAAAAGTATCTGGTTATGCCTGCAAAAAGGCATTGCTGATTGCCACCAGGTCCAACCGTTCAGATACTACCACAGTATGGTACTGTCCCGAATTTAAATTACAGAATTTAGCCAGCACAGGCGGCGCTGCCGGCGGCTTTGGCGGTTTTAACATGACTGCCGGTTCGAACGGTATGGAATTACTGAATGGCTTTCCTATGATGTACGAAAGAAACATGAACAGGGGCAGGCATATGACGGTTGAAGTGACCAAACTGGTAATTGATAAAGATGTTGCTGATAAAGAATTTGAAATACCAAAAGACATTGAGATCAAACCCATGAAAGATATGCAGAGCGGTGGAGGCCCGGGCTTCCAGATGAGAGTTGTGGGACAATAAAAAAAATCACAATAAAAAACTCCCCCTGCACAGTGCAGGGGGAGTTTTTTATTATTTCATCTTATAAGCGAACTTATAATTTATCTACTTCAAGTTTTTTCTTCTCCACCTCAGCAACTTTCGCTGCATCGCCTTTTACTTTATAGCCATTACCGAGAATTTCCAAAGCCAGTTTATAATTAGCCTTATCTGAATATTTATATTTCTCCAGCTTGCTTAAAAAATCTACAGCCGCTTCTGCATAAGTAATGCTGGCAAGCGAAAGCGCTTTTGATTCAGCTATCAGGTCATTCTTAACTTTTAGCTCTGCAGGTTTAGTTCCCTTTATTTTGGCAATACGTTCCTGCAGATCAAAGGTTTTATTGTAGTATATGTTTGCAAGCTGCAAATTGCCTTCTAATGTTGATTTAATTGAAACAGCTTTTTTATATAGTTCTTCAATTTTATTCCTGTAATTGGTTATAGCAGCTGCGTCCTTTCCTTTTGCTGCATCGCTGCTGAGGAATTTGTCAATTTCAACAGCATAGTTGTAAAAAACAATATAGTTGGTAGGCATTGTTTTGGTGAGTTCTTCATACTTATTCAGTAATGCTTCATTTTCAACGCCACCCACAGCAAATTCAATTTCTTTCATTTCCCAATATGGAAGATCAATAGGATAATGTTTTTTAGCCGCAGCTATGTATCTTGTAAAATCCGCTTCATTCTTATCTTTTATAGCTTTTTGCACCAATTCATCATAAGCAGTAGCATATTTTTCATCGCTTAGGTCGGCGTCTGCAATTTTTCTAAAGTAAGCCAGGGCCTCATCCTTTCTTTTGAGTTCGTTGGCAAGCACAGCCAGGTTCCAGACCATACTGGTATCAAGTGTAGAAAACTTAAATCCATTATTTCCTGTTATTCCATTGGCAACAATGAAATCATGAACCTCAAGCGCTTTTTGAAAAGCAATAAAGGATCCTGCATAATCCTTACCTGTATAAGCTTTAATGCCCATATCATCATATCCGTAGTACGCATTAAAAATGGTCTTGTTTGTTTCTTCGATTGCCAATGGGGCTTTGGGGTCAAGCTCCCTGTATTTTTTTAGTGCATCAAACCCCGTTTGTAAATAGGTTTTCTTTTGATCAGCAGGTGTTGCTTCCATTACACCATATGCTATATAAGTAGCCGCTTTATAGAACCAACCGTCAGCTTTTGCAGCGTTTTTTTCATTCGCCATGTAAGCATCTACTTCAGGCTTGGCTTTGTCCCATTGCTGCAGGCTAACGTAAAGCTTCACATTTTTTATATCCTGGCCATAAGTAGAAAATACGGCAAAAACTAATACAAACAATAATACATATTTCTTCATGCTTTTATTTTTTTAGGTGTTAAAGGTATTAATTTAACAGATGATTTTTGCCGGATTTTTTCATAAATTATGCCACGGTTTTAAAAGCTGCTGTGTTTACTAAAGTTTAACAATGTACCGATCCCTTGAACATATGTTGTAAATTACAGCCTCAATATTTGAAAATTGATATCGCAGGAAAGCATACAACAAATACTCAGCCGCATAGATATTGTGGAAATAGTAGGCTCTTTTATTAAACTAAAAAAAAGAGGGGCCAATTACCTCGGCTTATGCCCTTTTCATAATGAAAAGACCCCTTCCTTCACTGTATCTCCTTCCAAAGAGATCTATAAATGTTTTGGTTGTGGCAAGAGCGGTAACAGCATCAGTTTTTTAATGGAGGCTGAAAAATACAGTTATGTAGAAGCCTTGCGTTGGCTGGCTGCTAAATACAATGTAGAAATTGAAGAAACAGAGACCAGCCCTGAATATAAACAGCAGCAACAGGTAGCCGACAGTTTATACATCGTTAACAATTTTGCACAAAAATATTTTACCGATGCGTTGTTCAATTCGGAAGAGGGACAGGATATTGCATTAAGCTATCTGAAAGAACGCGGATTCAGGGACGAGATCATCCATAAATTTCAATTGGGATATAACAGCGAAGCAAGAGACGGTTTTACCAAGGCTGCCACAGAGGCTCAATACAGCCTGGAGTTGTTACAAAAAACAGGACTTGTAAATGTTCGTGATGGCAATGCTTATGATAATTACCGCGGCCGTATCATCTTCCCCATTCACAATCAAAGCGGCAAGGTATTGGGCTTTGGTGCCAGGATAATCAAGAAGAATGATAAAGCCCCCAAATACATCAACAGCCCTGAGAATGAAATTTATGTAAAGAGCAAAATACTGTACGGCTCATACTTTGCAAGGCAGGCCATTGATAAAGCTGACGAATGTTTACTGGTAGAAGGATACACTGATGTAGTAAGCCTGCACCAGGCCGGTATAGAAAATGTGGTGGCCAGTGGCGGCACCTCACTTACTCCTGATCAGCTGCGATTGATAAAAAAATATACCAGCAACCTTACGATCATTTATGACGGCGACAGCGCCGGTATTAAAGCTGCCCTGCGTGGGCTTGACCTGGCGCTTGAAGAAAGCCTGAATGTAAAACTGGTGTTGATACCCGATGGCGAAGATCCGGACAGTTATGTAAACAAAGTTGGTACAGCCCGGTTCATCAATTTTGTGAATGAGAATAAAAAGGATTTCATTTTATTCCAGTTGGGCATTGCACTAAAGGATGCAGGCAATGACAGCACCAAAAAATCCATGGTTGTAAACCAGGTTGCTGAAACCATTTCAAAAATTAACAAGACAGAAGATTTTACCAAACAGCAGGATTATATAAAGCAATGCTCCGAAATTTTAAAGATCGAAGAGAGTGGTTTGCATGCATTGGTCAATAAATTCATCAGGGAAAAAGTTACCAAGGATGAGAACCGTATAAACCGGGATCTGCGTTTTGCAGAGGAAACAACAGGCACCGATCAGCATAATGCAGTGGATGATGATGTTATTTCTCTTTTTAATAAAGATGAGATACATGAACAGGCTATGATACGCAGCCTTTTGGAATTTGGTTTAAAGAACTGGAACGAAGAATTGAAAGTTGCTGATCATATCTTTAAAGAAATTGAAGAGAACCAGTTGGAAGAACTGATCGACAACAAAGAACTGCTAAGGATCATGCAGACCTATAAAGCCTGGTATGATGCAGGTATTGAACCAACAGCCAAGAATTTTTTATATCATGAAGACCAGCAGATGAGCGCATTGGTTGTAAGCATCATGGATTTTAATTACGAGATAAGTCCCAACTGGAAAGAACATTTTGAAGGTCATATTGCAACCCGTGATGAGCTTTTTGCTGAAGAGGTTTTTTCTACCTTGAATTACCTGAAGCTTCGCAAAATAAAAAGGCTGATGGATGAGAACCAGCGTGACCTTGAAAAAGCTACGCTTGCAGAAGACCAGATGATATTAGTTCAAACACACCAGCACCTGAAGCAAATGGAAATTGAATTAACAAAGCAATTGGGTACTGTAATCTTTCGATGAGTTTTTATTCCACGCAAAATGTTTTCTGCGTGGAATAAAAACCAATCAATCATTTTTGTGCCACAACTCTTGCTGGCCTTAATTTCTTCCAGCCAAAATATGCTGCAAACAAGATCAGTAACAATGGCCAGATAGATACCAATCCAACAAACAGTTCAGCAACCCAGCTTCCTCCTGTTTTAAAGGCACTGGTAAGTTTTGTAAAAAATGACGGGTTTTCATCTGCTGGCTTATACCCTTCCATCGGTTGATAAAAACTGAGGTTGATGGTACTGAAAGCAGTTTGGTGTGTAAGAAAAGAAACCCGTCCTGCCACAGATTCAATCTGCTGCTGTATATCATCAACTTCACCTTGCACCTTTAGCACTTCTTCCATATTCTTTGATTGCTTTAAAAACTCCAGGTATTTTAAACGCAATTGCTTTTTTGCTTCCAGCCTGCTCTTGGTATCTACTATTTCACCGGTAACATCATCCGTACTTATTTTTTTCTCCGTCACTTTTCCATCATCTGCCGGTAAACTATTCATCAAAGGTTCAAATTGCACAACGGGTACTTTTATGGTAATTGAAGTTTCAGATTTTTCATCCGACAAAGTCTGTTCTTCCTGTGCTATATAAGCGCCATATTGCCTGATGACATTATGAACATAGCTGTTGTATTTTTTAAAATCCTTGATCTCAAGACGCATGCTGGCCGTTTTAATGATCTTGCTGTCCCAGTCTGGGTTTGATGCCACCGGAGGTGGTACAGGTGCGCCCGATGAGTCTGCCAAAAAGGGTGAAAGTTTGCCAACCGGTATCTGCTGTTTTTCTTTATCGCCATTCTTTTGGGCTTCCGGTGATTTCGATTCCTGTAATGCGTAGTCCTGAACAGCTTCTTCTTTGCTTGCACTCTTGTAATTGCAGGAAATAAAGAATGCAGTTGATAAAATTGCAGTGATAAAAAGTTTTGTCTTCATAACAATGAGTTTAGAGTGATTAGATACTCATTGATACAAATTGCATAAAATTAGTAACCGCTAAAAGATGTTAAAGGAAAGAGAAAGCGTTGAACGGTTATTTTATATTCAATTTAAAATGGAGAAAATATTATGTACCGGCAAGCTTCATGATCCACTCCCACTCTTCGGGCTTTACAATTTGCACACTCAGTCTTCCCAATCGCACCAGGTCCATGTTTGCAAAACGCTTATCTTTTTTTAAAGTATCAAGCGAAACCGGGTTCTTTAATTTTTTTACAGCTTTAATATCTACCGCCACCCAGCGGTCATCATCCGTGGTAGGATCCTGGTATGCTTCTTTTACCACTTTGGCAATGCCAACAATTTCAATTCCTTCATTACTATGGTAATACAGTACTTCATCACCTTTTTTCATGGCACGCAGGTTAATGCGTGCTGCATAATTGCGTACACCGCTCCAGCAGGTTTCTTTTTCTTTTACCAACGTATCCCAGCTATACACTGAGGGTTCTGATTTTACGAGCCAGTATGCCATAAATAAACGTACTTTTACAGCGTAAGTTAATAGTTGTTGCTTACTAAATAAAAAAACAACACAATTATTTAAAACAATACTATATGCTGTTAATAAATATTACTCCATTACTTTCCATGCCCGGCGGTTCTGAATGGATATTGATCGTAATTGTTGTGCTTTTAATGTTTGGCGGAAAAAAAATTCCCGAACTGATGAGAGGACTTGGCAAAGGTGTAAGGGAATTTAAAGATGCCAAGGACAATGTGAAAAGCGAAATAGAAGAAGGCATGAAAGAAAAAGATACAAAAGAAGTGCCTCCCAAAGCATAATTAATTTTTGCAACTATAAAGATCCCCTTCCAATTGGAGGGGATTTTTTATTGATACAACCTGCTCATTCAAATATCCTGCCCCTTTATTCTAAAGAGAGGCCGTCTTAATACCCTCAATGCAGTTCAGCATCAATCCTTCAATTTACCGGTAATAAATAAAAAGTTAAATCCATTTAACAGAATAGTCCGTATGTAATCTCAAATCGACTGTTTCACTTTCTCAAATAATCAAAACTTCAAACCATGAATCTAAAATTAACCAGATTGCTCATCCCGGTTTTTGGGCTGATGTTTGCCCAAACATCACCCGCCCAGTCCGGGAAACAAAACCCCATAACCACTGCAGTCCCCTTTTTAAGACTGGCAGCCGATGCCCGGACCGGAGGTATGGGAGATGTTGGCGTTGCAACAGACCCTGATGCCAACTCCCTTTTTTACAATGGTGCTAAAACAGTTTTTAATGATGGCAAATATGGTGTGGGCCTTACATACACACCATGGCTGAGTGAATTTGACATTAAAAACCTGTACCAGGCCTCTCTTGGCGCTTTTTACAAACTGGACGAAAAGCAGGCCATCAGTTTTGGCTTTCGCAATTTCAGCCAGGGGACCTTCACTTTTAGAAATGATGTTGGCCAGGAAGTAAGCACATTTAAGCCAAACGATATGGCTGTTGAAGCCGGTTACTCCCGCAAGCTTTCAAAGAAAAGCAGTATTGGCCTTAACATCCGGTACATTCACAGCAAGCTTGCAGATAATTCTGTGAACAGTAATTACAAAGCTGGCAATGCTGTTGCTGCCGACCTTTCATATTTCTGGACAAAAAAGGCATGGAATGTAGGACTTGCCATTACCAACCTCGGAAGTAAGGTCAATTACGGAGGCGACCCTGCTTACCTGCCTGCAAACCTTGCATTGGGTGCTGCCTGGAACAAAAAGATCAACAGCGATAATAAAATATCATTTGCACTTGATATAAATAAATTACTGGTACCAACCCCACCTGATGCCAGCAATGCACAAAAAGTAGCTGATTATAATAATAAAGGTGTTGTAGGCAGTTGGTTCAGTTCCTTTGGAGATGCGCCTGGCGGTGGAAGTGAAGAGTTAAAAGAAGTACAACTGGGCGTGGGTGCAGAATACATGTACAAAGAAGTGTTCAATGCCCGTATCGGGTACTTTACAGAAAGTAAACTGAAAGGGAATCGCAAATATCTTACCGTAGGCGCCGGAATAAAATACAAATTTATCGGTGTTGATTTTTCTTACCTCGTACCTGAAGGCAGCACTACAAATGACAATGCGCTGAAAAATACATTCCGTTTCTCGTTGTTGTTTGATATGAACAAAACAACCGCATCAAAATAAATTAACCTAAAATCTACAATAATGAAAAGAACATTTATTAAAACAAAGCAACTGATACTGGTGCTGGTTTTACTTACCGGCAGCATTGTAGCAAATGCTTCAAGCCACAGGGAAGCGCCGTTGATCAGCAACGATCCTTTGGCTGATAATACCGATGTATATGCCTTCCGCAGCCCGGATGATCCGAATACAATCACCATCATTGCTAATTATATTCCTTTTGAGCTGCCCGAAGGTGGCCCTAACTATTATACATTCGGTACCAACATCCGCTACGAGATCCATATCAAGAACAAAACAACCACTGCGAATGATGATATCCTTTACCGGTTCACCTTTTCGCAGGTAAACCAGGATCCAACAACATTCTTCAACATTCGCCTGGGCGCACAGAATATAAAAACAACTTACATCTGTGAGAAGAGTGTGAATGGTGGTGCATTTGTAACAGTCGTATCGAACGGTATTGTTCCACCGGCTAATATTGGCCCACGTTCCATACAAAGCAGCCCGGTTGGTTTGGGTGTACCCAATTACGATGCATTGATCACTGCAGCAATTGCAACTGCAACCAGTGGCGAAAAAGTTTTTTGCGGACCGGTAGATGATCCATTCTTTGTAGACCTGGCGGGTGCATTTGACCTGGGTAATTTCCGTCCTGAAGGCAATAGCACCAACCCTACCAAAGATGGCTTAACCCGTTACAACGTACATAGCATTGCTTTAAAAATACCTATCAACCTTTTGCAGAAAGATGGTAAAACTGCAGCACAGGCTACGAATATTTTAGACGCTGATTTTGTAATTGGTGTTTGGGCAAGTGCCAGCAGGCAACAGATCAAGACAATGGGTACTAATGGTACAGTAGGCTACAGCGGCCCATGGGTACAGGTTTCACGCCTGGGCATGCCGCTTACCAATGAGGCTGTTATTCCTGTAGGAATGAAAGATAAATGGAATGCAACCACGCCTGCAAATGATCTGCAGTTTGCAGCATACTTCTCAAATCCTGAACTGGCTTTGTACATGGATGATTCGCAGTTTGGCGGGGCAGTTCCCTCTTTAAATGCTTTAAGGATACAAAACCATTCTTTAGGGGCTTATGATTTCAGGAATGGTAAACCAGGCTTGTATGGTTTAAAAGGTTCTGCTGCTGTAAAAGGTACAGCGCTTGATGATGCTATCTTTGGAAATATTTTATTACCCGATAACAAGAGTCCGAGAGCTGTTGACATACTTCCTATATTTTATACCGGTGTTCCAAACCTGGCGCCTTATCAATTGGCTACAGGTAAAAATGGAAATCCATTGGCAGCAGGTAAACCATTTATCAATAATTTTTTACCAACGCTGGGAGATATGCTGCGCCTGAATATGGCCGTACCTCCTACCCCACGCAACGATCCAAAGTTCAGCAGCCTGGGTATTGTTCAGGCAGCCGTGCTGGGACTTACAGATCCTGCTTACAATCAAAGCACAGCTATACAGAATATTCCAAACATGGATGGTTTTCCTAACGGAAGAAGGCTGGAAGATGATGTGACAACTATTGAATTACAAGCTGTAGGTGGCGTTGCTTTGGCAGCAATCGGTTTATGGTACGATGATTATAAGAACGATGGCAATGCGGTTACAACCAACCTGGTTAATGTGCTTAGTTTTTCTGCAGGACCAACTAAGAACGATACCACTTTCAAAGCCGTGTTCCCTTATGTGCAAACACCATGGAGAGGTTATGATTATACTGTAAAACCAAGATTCTAACCTTAAAAATTAACCACTATAAATATAAATTGTATGAAACAATATTTTAAGATACTTACTGCCCTGCTGATCTGCACAACAGCATTTACGATGAATGCTGCTGCATCCAGTCACAGGGAAGCGCCGTTGATCAGCAATGATCCACTGGCAGATAATACCGATCTATATGCATTCCGCAGCCCTGCTGATAGCAGCAAGATCATCCTGATCGCCAATTATATTCCTTTTGAGCATCCTGCCGGAGGCCCTAACTGGTATACGTTTGGTGAGAACATCCGTTACGAGATTCACATTGATAACAATACCGCAACACCAGGCGATGATATCATTTACCGTTTTACTTTTACCAATACAAATGAAGATGGTACAACTTTCTTCAACATTCGTTTGGGTAAACAGAATGTAAAAACCACCTACACCTGCGAAAGAAGTATCAATGGTGGAGCAAGTTATACAGCTATCGTCACCAATGGTGTAGTTCCTCCACCAAACATCGGCCCACGTTCTATTGAAGGCGGTGCAGGTTTGAGTGCTACTGATTACAATGCACTGATGACTGCAGCTATTGCAACAGCCAGCACAGGTGAAAAAGTTTTTTGCGGACCTGTTGATGACCCTTTCTTTGTTGACCTGGGTGGTGCTTTTGATGCAGGAGGCTTTAGAACGGTTGGCGCAAGAGATGGTGTAGCAAAATACAATTGCCATACGATTGCTATTGAAGTTCCTATTTCTACTTTACAAAAAACAGGTAAAACAACAGCTTTGGCAACCAGTATTTTAGATCCTGAGTTTGTGATTGGAGTTTATGCGAATGCAAGCAGGCCTGCTGTAACAACATTAAGTACCGATGGCAGTAAACCTGTCACATCCGGCAACTGGATACAGGTTTCAAGATTGGGAATGCCTTTAACCAATGAAGCTGTTATTGCCATTGGCGATAAAGATAAATGGAATGCAACTGCTCCATCAGGCGATGGACAATTTGTTCCTTACTTTAAAAATCCTGAACTGGCTTTGTATATGGATGACTCACAATTTGGTGGCGCAGTTCCCGGCCTTGCTAAATTAAGGATACAAAAAGCTTCTTTAGGTGCTTTTGATTTCAGGAATGGCAAACCGGGTTTATATCCTTTAAAAGGCTCTCCTGCTGTTGCAGGTACTGCTTTGGATGATGCTATTTTCGGTACCATTTTGTTACCCGATAATCAAAGCCCGAGAGCAGTTGATATCTTACCGATATTTTATACAGGCGTTCCAAACCTGCGCCCTTACCAGCTTGCAACAGGCAAGGGTGGTAATCCATTGGCAGCCGGTAAACCTTTTATCAATAACTTTTTACCGACGCTTGGCGATTATTTAAGGTTGAATATGGCAGTACCCGTTACACCACGTAACAGCCCCGATTTCAGTTCGCTGGGTATTATACAGGCTGCTGTATTGGGATTGACCGATCCAAGGTTCAATGCAAGCGCTGCGTTGCAAAACATTCCTAACATGGATGGATTCCCCAACGGAAGAAGGCTTGAAGATGATGTTACCACCATTGAATTACAGGCCGTAGGTGGTGTTGCCCTGGCAGCCATTGGTTTGTGGTATGATGATTATCCTGGTTCAGGAAGTCCGGTTACACCACAACTGGTGAACACCCTAACTTTTAAAGAAGGGGTTGGTAAGAACGATACAACTTTTAAACCAGCATTTCCTTTTGTGCAAACCCCATGGAGAGGATTTACGGGCAACAATTACAGCGGACCTAAAAGTATGGTTTATGGCGGCAACCTGGGTTTAGCAGCTGATCCTACAGCATTTGTAGCTTTCCCAAGCCCGTTCAGGTCATCTACCACTTTCCATTACAGGCTTAGCCAGGATGCAACTGATATACGCATCGTTATCACTGATGCAGTGGGAAGGCAGATAGCTGTAATAAAAGAACCGTCCAGAACAAAAGGCGATTATTATGTGCAATGGAGCAAAGCTAACCTGGCACCAGGTGCTTACTATGCCCGGATGTATGTTGATGGGGCAAAAACCCAAACAATGGGTATTATAAAAACAAACTAAGAGATCTGCGGGTAAACAAACCTGCCCAACAGTTAAAAAATAAATGCAAAATCGGAGAACCAAGGTTCTCCTTTTTGCGTATGTGTTTAAAAACTACTTCAAAATGAAAAAGACTTTAACCCTCCTCCCATTTTTTGTTGCTTTTTTAATATTTGCTTCTTTAACAACTTTAAACAGTTGTACTAACAGCGAAGCAAAACTAAAAGCATATGTTGATGATCAGAATCCCATGCAAATACCGGATCTTTTAGAACGCAAAGGCGAACTGGCTACTGCTTCTGAATGGAAAAAAACGAAAGAGAAAACTGAAGAATTAAAAGCCCGGCTGGAAGTAAATCCCGATGATGTAAAAACACGCCTCCAACTGGCCACTATTTTTATAACTGAACAGCGCATTACCGGTGAACATCACTACTACTACCCTGCTATTGAAAAAATACTGAATGGAGTTTTAAGTATCGATCCAAAAAATTTTGAAGCAACCGTTTACAAAGCTTCTTTACGCATGAGCCAGCACCAGTTTGCCGATGCTTTAAAAATTGGAGAAGAAGCAAAAACCATCAACCCTAACAATGCATATGTATACGGCATCTTGGTTGATGCCAATGTGGAACTGGGTAATTACGAAGCAGCCATTGCTGCTTCAGATAAAATGCAGGCTTTAAAACCATCGCTGGAAGCTTATTCAAGAGCGAGTTACTTACGTGAGATATATGGGGATTACAAAGGTTCTATTGAAGCCATGAAACTGGCCGTACAGGCAGGCTTACCGGGTAGCGAACCGCAATGCTGGAGCAGGAATGCACTGGCAGACCTGTATTACAATACCGGTGATTGGTCTGCAGCGGAAAATGCTTATGCCGAAAACCTGGCCATGCGCCCCAGTTATGCTCCATCCATGGCAGGACTTGCAAAAGTAGAAACGAAAAAGAAAAATTATGCAAGGGCTATCGCTTTGTTAGATTCTGCTATTGCCATTATGCCGCAATCATCTTTTGAAGAGCAAAAAGCAGATGTTTACCTGGCCATGGGGGAAACAAAAAAAGCCATGGACAAATATGCTGAAGTCCAAAAGTCATTGATCACCGATGCCAACTCGGGCCATCATTCAGTTTCTTTGGAATTAAGCAGGAGCTTTATAAAAACAAACCAGTGGGACAGTGCAAAAAAATATGCGATGATGGAGTTTGCCATACGCCCAAAGAATATAGATGTGAACAATGAACTTGCCTGGATAGCTTATAATCAAAATGATTATACAAATGCAAAAGCATATTTAAAAACTGCTTTAAGTACGAACAGTAAAAATCCGGAGCTGCTGCAAAGAGCTGCTGCAATTAATTCAAAATAAAGCCATAGTACATAAACAACAAAAGCGAAGAATGAAATTCTTCGCTTTTTTCATTGAAGCAAATCCTGCATTATTGAAACACCGTAAATACTATAACCACTCTGATCCATTATTAAACTGTTTGATTGCATGAAACAATTACTATTAATAATTATTTTAAGTAAGCTGGCCTTATATTCAGTGCATGCACAAACCAGGTCATTAAACAAAATGATATTACCTGCAAATGCAGGTATCAATTTACAAAAGAACGTTCTTGAATCATCAAATAAAAACATGATCAAAACATTTTGTATCGAAACTCCTGCGTTGACTTCTTTAATACATTTTAATGATCGACCTGTTTTAAGATTTTCTAAAAAAACCTGTAAACCGGTAATGATATTTACAGAGTTTTCTTTCGCCGATGTATTGGAAAACTCGATGAACGGGCTTAAAGAAAGCCTTGTCAATACTTACGATAGTCATATACCAGAACTGTTCAATGATGCACCCTCATTGTTTAAGATCAGATACATTATTGTCCTGTAAGCAATCTTTCACTTCCTGTTTTACGTATGTGTATTAACTTTAACCAGCAGCAAGATCATGAAACAAAGAGATGCATCCCTGTTCAATAAGTTTTCTAATTGTATACTGTTAGTTCTATGCTGCAGCACACAATTATTTGCTCATGATGATGGTTCATTGGCAAAACTCAGCAGAACAGAAGTATTGGGACTTTACCTGCAATTAGGTTACACCCATATTCTGCCGCTTGGCCTCGATCATATTCTATTTGTACTTGGTTTATTCCTCCTCAATCCTAAACTAAAGCCCATTTTATGGCAGGCCACAGCTTTTACTGTGGCGCATACCATTACGCTTGGCATGGCTATGTATGGTGTAATTAAGCCGCCAACAAATATTGTGGAGCCTGTTATTGCATTGTCAATTTTGTATGTAGCACTTGAAAATATTTTCTCCAGTAAATTAAGAGCCAGCCGTATTGGTATTGTTTTTTTGTTTGGATTGATACATGGTATGGGCTTTGCCAGCGCATTGACCGAACTGGGGCTTCCTAAAAATGCATACCTGGAATCTTTACTGATGTTCAACCTGGGTGTGGAACTGGGACAGGTAACAGTTATATTGGCTGCTTTCTTTTTACTTGGCCTGCCCTTTGGTAAAAAACCTTATTATCATAAAAAGATTGTGGTGCCTTTATCTATTGTTATTGCAGCTATTGCAGCATATTGGACGATTGAGCGGATATTTTTTGCTTAGATTTTTTACAGGAGGATATCTATTTGGTATAAACCTATTTAAACAAAAACGCCAACCCTAAGGTTGGCATGTGCCTAAGCACATAAATATGGATTGATCAAGATCCGGGGGTTTAATTATTGAGCTTTTACAACGGTGCTGTAGCTTATATTGCCATACTCATCAAATTGCTTAAGGCGATAATAAACAGGTTTGCCGTTTTTAACAACCGATGCATCTTCCTTAAAAGCATATTTTTTGCCGGTGCCTTCTGTAGCAAAGCCATCCAATACCAGGGCTATGGTTTTAAAATCGGTCATATTCGCTGATCTTTCTACTTCAAAATAGCCGTTCCTGTATTCAGAGGCAGTATTCCAGTCAAGGATCAATGATTTCTCAGTTTTGGTTACGGTGATCGATTGATAAACAACACTGGATGGTTCTGGTACTACTGTTATAGAAGCTGATACCGACATTGCCGAAAATAGGGTTACAATAAGAACAGTGAATGATTTTTTTGCAATTGAAGTAAAAAAGTTCATTTTAACGTGGTTTAATTTGATTGAGGTTAAGCGTTTTGCGAAAACCGCAGAAATACTTGATGGTAATTTTACGGTGTTTCGGGTTAAAAACGCAGAACGACAGAATTTTATTGTACGGAGGATAGAAATTTTTCTAAGATTTTAATTCGTAGCAGTTTTGGTATTGATTTTAAGTAAGTTATGGCGGATAATATTTTGGCCCCATAGTAGAATTTATCTCTGATAATAGGCAAATAAAGTATTTATTTGATGCATATATGCCCTGTTTAAATACACCTGCAGTTTTGTATATTTGATTACGTTAACAACCAAAACTACTATTATGAAAAAAATGATCCCGTTTTTATGTGCAGGTTTATTATTGTCGTTTTTCAATGTTTCCTGTAAATCAACTTCCTCAAAGGAGTTGATCGTTGGCAAATGGATACCGGCTACATCCGGTAAGGATGATCTGCCTAAAATGAAGGTCAAATTTTTAGCAAATAAAACAGGTGTTGCTGAATTTGAAGGACAGACCCCTTCGCCAAGCGACACTGTTAAATATGAAATAAAGAATGAAGGGAAAACCCTGGTTACCACTGAAAATTCAGGAAGGGTTGAGGAAATGGAGATACTTGAGCTAAATGACAAGAAGCTTACCCTGCTCTCCAAAGAACGCAAAGACACGTTGAGGTTTACCAGGGAATAAGGTTGCCCCGATCCGTGGCGCAAGAACAAAGCTATAAACAGAGCTTTTTATGCAACGAAAAGATGTTCCCAAACTTATTTTATTCATTATAATTATTGTTGCTTTTATTGTTTTTTCAAAGCGATCAGGTGACAGCTTAAATAAGAATGGCAAATACACAAAAGGGGTCATTACCAGGTTTTCTGCAGGCGCAAAAGGTGCCAGGTATGTAAATTATGCATATTCCGTTGATGGCATGTACTATTCTTCTTTTACAAATGACCATTTTTGCGATGATTGTAAAACACCTTGTTGTAGCATTGGCGATTCTGTGATCGTACATTTTGATAAGACCAATCCCGGAAGTTGTGAATTAGTGCATCAGTTACCTGAATAATTCTAAATGACAATGTGTAGGCCATTTCTATTTATTTTTTTAATGCTTTGTTTGCTTGGGTGCAATTCAGAAAAATCCTTTCTGGAAAAGTATTATGCTGATAATGCCGGCCTGCACAATGAGATCAGGGACAGCTTACTGGCATTTTGCAAACAAAATGATACAAAAGTTTATCTCAGGAAATATACTTCCGTCTCTAAGGATATCTATTTGAACATTTTTTTTAATGATATTCCCGGGTACACTTCTATTGTATATGATTCAGCTTTGCAAAGACATGATGATTCAAGCCGCACATCCGGTTTTACTGTTCCTAAGGGGTTGGTCGAAAATTTTAACCGGTCCATTTATTATTTTATTAACTGCGAAAATGGCCAGGTATTCTTTGGCCACAAAGAAGATGATAACCAGGTCTTTGCCCGGGATGTTTACTTTGTTGGCATTCTCACACCGTTTACCGGCGAGGGCAGAAAAGAAAGTAAAAGAATTTCACCGGATGCTATTATAACAACGCATTACCTGCCATAAAATAATCCCTTGGGGTTTATTATTTTATAGTGCATCGCAGTAGACTGTACAGGGAGTTGTGTATATTTAAGTATTAAGTGAATCATCATGACACAGATCATTTCCAGGTTTTTTACAGGATCGTCTCTCCTCTTATTATTGTTTACAACTGGTTGCAAAACAAAAAGTGATAGCATTATACCTGCATTCAATGATTATAAATTTGATACCAGGGTAATTGAAAAGCTTCCGCTTTATGATAGCCTTGCAGCCGCTATTTCGGGAAAGATCCAATTATTTCATAAACATATTGATGCAGATGCATCCTACCAGGCTTTCAGGTATATGCCAGCATCAACTGAAGACGAAGTGTTTAAAATATTACCCCCGGATATAGGTATTGATATGGATCAATACTTCAATAAACTGGGAAAAGATTTTATTATTGCATTTGATGTTTTTAAAGACAGCAGTATCAAAATTTACATCAGGCGCAGCACATCAAAAGCAGAGGTGGATATGATGGAGAACCTTTCTTACTTTCCTGGTACTGCTAATATTCACCGAAGGGATTATCCTATTAAAGACACTGTATTAAACTCACACTGGCTATACTGGGTAAGGTTTGATAAGGGAGGTTTATTTTAAAAAAACAACTTTGAAATATTTTTTTCTTACCATACTGGCTACGCTTTTAACAGCCATCATGTTTGCACAGCAAGTCACAAAATATGCTGATGCCTATAAAAAATATCTAAGTGCAGCCTGCCCCATACCAAAAGACAGCATTCAGCATTTTGTATATTTTGCAAGAGACAGAGAAGCGATAGTTGGCCATGCTTTTCTTACACATCCAATGTTTAAAGGTGCACAGGTAATGTACTCGTGGAGGCAACTTGAGCCGAAAAAAGGAGTATATGACTTTTCTCTTTTAAAAAAGGATATTGAATATCTTAAAAAATTTGGTAAAAAAATATTCATACAGTTGCAGGATGCTTCATTCAATCCTGAATACAAAATAACTCCTGATTATTTATCTTCTGACCAATACAATGGAGGTGCCACACTGCAATACAACGATGAAGGCAAGCCTGAAGGATGGGTTGCAAAGCGTTGGAACAAAATGGTAAGAGAAAGGTTTGCTTTACTGCTGCTGGCTTTGGGAAAAGCATACGATGGGCAAATTGCCGGTATCAACCTGCAGGAAACTTCTATTGGAGTAAGTTCAAAAACTGACAGCAGTTTTACCGAAGAGGGTTATGTACAGGGTTTGAAAGAAAACATGCTGGCGTTGAAAAAAGCATTTTCAAAATCAGCAACCATGCTGTATGCCAATTTTGTACCGGGAGAATGGCTGCCCGGAAATGATAAAGGCTATCTCAGCAGCCTGTACCAGTATGGTGAAGAGATCGGTGTCGGGCTTGGTGGGCCTGACCTGATGGTGACAAGAAGGGGCCAGCTTAACCATGCACTTAAATTTATGCATGAAGGCCATTACACGGTGCCGATCGGCATCGCTGTACAGGATGGTAATTATTTTGGTAAAACAGGCGATGAAAAGGAAGATGCAGGAAACGGGCAAAGGCAAAACCTGGTTCCTTTATTACATGCATTTGCAAAGGATTTTTTAAGAGTTAGTTATATGTTTTGGGCAAACCAAACACCTTATTTTGACACTGATGTACTTCCCTGTTTTACAAAGGACTAAACATCGTATCAACGCCTACCTTGATAAACCATGAAGTATCAACTAGGTTGTAGTAGCGTGGTAATGATGTAGCGTGAACCTGTTCCAGCCTTTTTTTGTTTTTGATTCAACTGCCCAGTTGATGCCGCCATCATCGGCCGGCCAGTAAACCATCCTTGCCAGCCCTGCAGGCATTTGTGCTTCAAAACAAATGGCTTCGGGATGCACATCAGTTCCATCAGCAATATAACCTTCTGATCTTTTTCCATCTGATGTAAACGACCAGAAAGAAAGTTTGTCATTATTCATACCATAAATAGCTGTTTCTACATAAGCTCCCTGGGGAAATTGCCAGCGGGCATGCAGTTCAATATATTTATCACCAAGGATTGATTTGAAAGTGCGGGTGCATTTTAATTTGCCCATCGGCGAATCAGCTTCGCCCTGCCAGCTACCCAACAGAGGCTGCATTGGACCGAGTTTGCCGCGGCCTTTTTTCCAGGATGATTTTTTTGCTGCCATAAGAAATATTTTTTTACTTCTTACCAAGTATCAGTTTGCCCGATATTTTTTTATCTGCAAAGACCAACTGGTAAGTGTAAATTCCTTTTGGCAAATAGCCAACAGGAGTTTCATCCTTATCGCTATTTACCTGTTTTGATATGATGGTTTGTCCTGCCGCATTAAAGATATTTAAAACAGCTGGTGTATAGATACCCTGTTTTCGGTAAGTGTAAACTTTCTCTCCGTTCTCATCGCTCCATATTCTCCATTCGGTTAATGCATCTCCAGGTATGAAAACAGTATTTGAAAAACTCTCCCTTCCATCTATATCAACCTGGCGCAACCTGTAGTACCAGGGAGAAAAACCAGCTTTGCCATCTATGTAATCATAAGCTTTTGGCTGATTGCTGGTTCCTGCACCTTTAATAAATGTTATATCATTGAATGCAATTGCATCAGCGCTTCTTTGTAAATAATATCCTGCATTGCTTAGTTCACCGGCTGTTGCCCAGATTAACCTATTTGCAGACGGACTTTTTCTCTCACCTTTAAAATCTGACAATGCAACTGGTAAAGTACAGGCTCCGGAAGATAATGGGATCATTTGTGATGTTACTGTAGCCGGCGTAAAACAAAGCGCTGCTGTGCTATAACTCATTTTGGCGAGGCCCCCATTAATATCATTTGTAGAAAGGATCCTGCTTGTGCTGCCATTGGCAAGTGCAAAATGCATTACGGCGCCAGAAGATATTACATGCCCTAAACCATGCAGGTGGCCTATTTCATGCAGGGCAACCGATTCAAAATCGTACTCAGAAAAAGATGGATTGGCCGGGCCATATTCCCAGGGAAAACCCGCAGACGGAGGGTCAGGGTAAAATTGCATATCCATTTCATCAAGCCACCATACCGTGTTGGTAGTTGTGCATGATGCGGTTGAACTACCATTGTACCTGCTGGTACCTCTTCCTAAAACCCCTGCAGGAAGCGTACCATCAAATGTTACAATATTTACGCCATCTAATGCAGCAGTAGCTATTGCGCTGGTAGTGGTATTATAGTAAAAGCGTACTAAAGTATTACAGCGCCACAATAACAAGGCCCGTTTAAATGCACTTACTGCCGGCGCATTGGTATTGAACGAAGTATTAAAACTAAATTTATATCCACCGGCCCCGTCTTTATTAACCAGGTAATACCGCTGTCTTGTTGTAGAGCCAAAACCATTAAAGGTACTGTTGATGTTCAGGTGAGAATAAGAAACCGTGAGATTGGAACCGGATGTCATGGCACCATTCACATTGATAGGCCCGGTGCCTGCGGCCCTGGCAACTTTGTTTGTTATGCTTGTAGCCGACCAAGCTGTATTATCCGTGGCTACACCTGATGAAGTAAATGTGGCACCGCCATCATCGGCATTGGTATAAAACACAGTACCGGCTGCAGCACCAAAACCGCTGCCCGAAATGGTAATATATTCGGCAGGCACAATGGTTCCTGAATTGGTTGTTGTAGGGCTGAAACCAGTGATAGCAGCAATAGTATTGGGAGGCAATATTACCGGGGGGCGTGGTTTAAAAATTTCGCCTGCCGGCGTTTTCGCAATTTCATTCGTAATGGCATTTATCCTGGCAAAAAGTTTTTCTTCTGTTGCTGGTGTTCGGTAATGCAGGTCATGGTAATAATTATTTTCATTGGTCAGGCTTCCCTGTGCATCTGCATAAGGCAGCATTTGTAAGGCCTGTGGTTGCAGCGCCCTGAAGTTTTTATCATCTATCTTATTATTATCGGCCTCCAGCATCAACAGGTATTCATGATACTGGTCTAATTCAAGCGAAGGGGTTGCGATCATGGCTTTATTACCAACCACACCACCAACAGTTATTACATAAACTTCATCCACATTCAAATGGTTTTTAAGCCAAGCTGTTACTTTAAACCTGTTCCTTGTATAAATATTCCCAGTAGCTTCATCTATGTATCCTTGCTGCTCAATCACTTTGCCCTGTACAATATATGCCGCTTTATCAACCCTTTGTTCAAATGGAACAGGATAGGTCATACACTGACTTTTGGCGCTGCCTATACCCGCTGATAAAACTATGAGTGAAAAAATAAAAAATTTGTAACCATGTTTCATAGACTCAAAATTTTAACCCAGGAAATAAATATCTGAGTTGATACTTTGCAAGGTATTTAATTTACAAACGCTTAAAATTTAGATTTACTAGTAGTTGAACCTTTTGTGGATATGTGGAAAAATAGGAAACTTGATTAATTGGGCATTCTTGTTTTTCAATTAATCATCATTCCCACCCGTTCGCCAGCACATCAGCAATGTGCATGGTCTTTAAAGAAAGATTTTTGTTCCTGATAAAACCATCAAGCTGCATCAGGCAGCTAAGGTCGGTGGAGATAATATATTCAGCACCGGTTTGCAGTGCATTGGTTATTTTTTGGTCGGCCATGCCGGAAGAAATACCATCGAATTTTACGGCAAAGGTTCCGCCAAAGCCGCAACAAGTTTCCACGTCATTCATCTCCACCAGTTCAAGCCCTTTTACAAAGCTTAATAATTTTCGTGGGCCTTCTTTTATTTTACATTCACGTAAAGCTGCACAGCTATCGTGGTAAGTAGCTTTTGCATTAAGAGTGGCACCATAGTTCTCTATCTTCAATACATCGGTTAAAAATTCGCTGAACTCGTAAATACGTTTACCCAGGTCTTTCACTGCATTGTGCTGAGCCGAGTTATCAAACAATTTGCTGTAATAGTTGCGTACAAAGCCAACACAACTGGCGCTGGGTGCTACAATATAGTCGGCACCATCAAAATCTTTCAGGAATTTGCTGCACACATCTCTTGCTTCATCCCAGAAGCCTGCATTGAAAGCCGGCTGGCCGCAGCAGGTCTGGTTAGTATTGTAATGCACATCACAGCAAGCTTTCTCCAGCACTTTAACCATATTGAAAGCAGTTTGCGGGTAAAGCTGGTCAACAAAACAAGGTATGAATAACTGAACTTTCATGCTAGCGCTGTGTCTTTAAATATTCTTTTAGTGTGAGGGTTTTATCTTCAATGGGATCGTACACTTTTATCTCCATCGTTTTGGGATCAACTATAAAATGATAGTAAGTTTCAAAACGCTCTCCTCCATTATATCCTGCACGCATGGAAACTTCCTTACCATTCTCTGCCGGCTCATCCATCATAAAAGCGATGCCATGTTTATGATTGCTAAAAGAGTCAATATAAGCATTACTTTTCTTTATAAAAGGCAATTTCATTAACTCCCCAGTGATCCTGGTTTCCAATGCAGTGTCGGCAACTGTATGAAAGTATTTTGAAGAAGTATCTGCTTTTAGTTGAGCTACTGATGAATCGGCAACAGGAGTTTCTGTTTTAGAAGCATTATTGCAGGCAGTAAAGCAAACCAGCATGGTTATAACTAAAGCATACTTCATACAATATCTATTTGAAAGAATTAACTAAAGAGATCATTTTAAGTGCAGTAATAGCAGCTTCCTCTCCTTTATGGCCATGAGTGCCACCGGTCCTTTCATCAACCTGTTGCTGGTTATCTGCTGTAATCACACCATAAACAGTAGGCACAGGTAATGATATATTCAGTTGCAGAATTCCTTCGGTCACGGCTTTGCACACATAATCAAAATGTGGTGTGCCACCTCTTATTACGCAGGCCAGCGCAATAAATATACAGGGCCTGTCATCTTTATACTTATGAACATCCCAATATTTTTTTATTGCAAATGGGATTTCAAAAGCGCCGGGCACCGTAATACTCATGTGCTGCACTTTATATTCATCCAGTATTTTTGTACACCCTGCTTCCAGCTTATCGATCGTTTCAGCATTCCACTCGGTGCGTACAATTACAACACAGGCACCCGCTGGTAGCTGGATGCCTGTTGTATCAGTAAGTTTTGATGAGTCTGTGGACATATCGTGAATTGTGAGTCGTCAATCGTGAGTTCCTGACTCACTTATCATTTTGTTACTCCTAAACTTGCCAGGTATTTATCAACTTCGCCTGAACCAACCCTTTGGCTTGTCGGATATTTATCTTTCAGTTCCTGGAATAATTCAATCGCATCTTTGGTTTTTCCCAATGCTTCTGCATAGCGGCCAGCCATATAAAGGGCTTCTGAAGCCATTGCCTCATCCAATCCGCTGATAGAGCCGGCTTTTTTGTAATAATCCAATGCATCATCGGTTTTCTTTTGTTCAGCATAAGCATGTCCTAACAAAAGATAAGCTTTACTCTGGATCTGGCTTGCACCATTGGCATTAAATTCTTTTAAATGCTTAACAGCTTTATCAAACTGCTTTAACTGCAGGTAGCATGCACCGATCATATATTCTGCCCTGTTGCCCGATTTAGTACCACCATAATTACTTGCGATACTTAACAAGCCTGTTACCCCATTGGCTTTATCGCCATTCAGAATCATATTCACCGTATCCTTATTATATGTAGAAGAACCTGCAATTACACCAAACAATTTCTCTGCAGGAAAAATAAGATCGTTCGCTTTTCTTTCATTTGGTTCGGAAATGAGTTTTTTGTAACCAAAATATCCTCCTAATAATACGATCACTATCGATCCTACGATCATGATCGGTTTGCTGTATGCTGTCCAAAAACCTTTTGCTTTTGCAACCACTACATCTGCATCATTCTGCTCTACTTTTACTTGCTTATCTGCCATTTCAAAAAATTAAATATTAAGAATTAAAATTAAAAAAATTATTAGTCAACTATAAAAGGGTAATCTTCCTGAACATAAACATCTTTCAGCAGTTCATTATCATCCGGCCAGGGGCTTTCTTCTGCAAAAGTCACCGATTCATCTACTTCAGCCTTCACCCTGTCAATGATCACTTCAAACTCGGCATCTGTAACTTTGTATTGATCCTTCAGTACTTTCATTACATGCTCTATCGGGTCTTTTTCCTTGTATTGCTCCAGTTCATCCTTGGTACGGTATTTCTGCGGATCGCTCATGCTGTGGCCTTTATACCGGTATGTTTTAATTTCCAGTAAGGTAGGTCCACCTTTTTCCCTTGCACGGTTCACTGCCCTTAACACGCCATTGTGTACATCTTCGGGGCTCATACCATCAATGCTATCGCTCGGCATTTCGTATGCATCGGCCATTTTATAGATATCCAGTGTTTTACTGGTACGGGCTACAGATGTACCCATGGCGTAATGATTGTTCTCACAAATGAATACCACCGGCAGGTCCCAAAGCATAGCCATATTGAAAGTCTCGTGCAACATGCCCTGGCGTGCAGCGCCATCACCAAAAAAACAAAGCACTACATTGTTGGTACCCTTATATTTTTCAGCAAAGGCCAAACCTCCACCGGTTCCAATCTGTGCACCTACAATACCATGACCGCCAAAGAAATTCTCTTTAACCCCAAAAAAGTGCATACTACCACCTTTTCCCTTGCTGCAACCGGTAGCTTTACCATATAACTCAGCCATACAGGCCTTGGGCGTAATACCTTTGGCAATAGCCAGTGCATGATCCCTGTAAGCAGTAATGAATTTATCATCGGGGGTGGTTGCTGTCATACATCCGGCAGCAACAGCCTCCTGTCCTATGTACAGGTGGCAAAAACCACGGATCTTCTGCATACCGTATAACTGGCCTGTTTTTTCCTCGAAGCGGCGTAAAAGCAGCATCAGTTCGTACCAGTACAAATAGGTTTCTTTTGAGAACTTGGTAGCCAATGGGTTTAATTTTAGGCGGCAAAGATAAGGGAGAAAAGGGAATTTTGTTAATTGGGAATCAGGAATGTGGAATTAGGAATTGAAGCCTTTATCGTATCAATAAAACAGAGCCATTCTCCACAGTTTCCACCCCAAAAATATTGGTGTATTTGATGTTGTAAACGTAAGAACCTGCCACTTGCGGCTTTCCTTTTAAAGTACCATCCCAACCCTGCCCATATTCATGAGTTTCAAAAACCTTTTGCCCATAGCGGTTAAAAACCATGAAGCTGAAACTTTGAACGGCCTGGAAAATGGTTGGCTTGAAAATATCATTCTTAGTATCGCCATTAGGGGTAAAGGCATTAGGTATACCGATATAAATACAATTCCTGCGGCTGATGGTTATTGAATCGGTGCCGGTGCAGGAATTAAAATCTTTTACAGTAAGATAGTAAGTACCAAAGTTTGTGATATCAATGTGGTCACCTGTTGAACCAGTATTCCATTGGTAAGTAGCATAATTGGGAACAGTTATTTTTATAACATTGCCATAGCATAGATCCTGGTCCGCAGGCAAAAAGTTGATTGGTATCGTATCGAGAGAAAGTATATTAAGTGTATCTGTTGCAGAACAATTATTGACATTGGTAACAGTAACCCAATACTTACCTGCATTGTTTACTGTATAATTAGGTTGAGATGAATTATCATGCCATAAATAGTTACTGAATACTCCTGGTGTAATAAGAACTTGTTCATTAGTGCAGATCTTTCTATCGGGGCCCAGGTCGGGATCAGGATTAGGATTCACTTTCAGATCTGTGATAATAATAGAATCGCAACCGACCAGGGTTAGCAAGGTATCCCTGTAAATGCCTGTTGTGATTTGATTGGCACCACCTGCGTAATAAGACTGCCCCTCACAAATACTCTTATTTACCGTAGTAAAAACAGCGGATGCACATTGAGCAACTTTAAGTACAAAAGGATCTGTAACGGTTATTGCAGTAAGATAATAAGTTGGGGTTTCCAGGTCAAAATCAACAGTAGAACCAAACTGGCCGGTAGTATAAACGTTTAAATTATTATCGACAGTTATAGCATTCCCCCAATCCTGTGTACTTGCACCGCCTGCCGATTTGGCCCAAACAAAAATACCATTCTTATCAAGCTTGGAAATGAAGAGATCGCTAAACATGGAATTTAGTATAAATGTGCCGGGGCCAGGGTCAAAGTCTGCAGGCCCTAGAAATGACCCGGTAGTATATACATTGCCTAATTTATCCAGGACTATGTCTGTCCCCATATTATTTAAAAAAAAACCACCCATTTTTTTAGCCCAGACAAAATTGCCTGAAGCATCCAGTTTTAAAACAAAAACTGCATCTCCTGCAGTTGAAAGATTAAATATTGCAGGGCCAGGATCAAAATCAACAGTAGTTTTGAAAAAGCCGGTAGCATAAATATTTCCGGCATCATCTGTCACAATTTTAGTTATGTCATCTATACTCGTGCCACCAACCGACCTTGCCCAGATAAAATTGCCTGCAGCATCTAATTTGAGAATAAATATATCATCAAGCCCATTACAGGTCAGGTTAAAAACACCCGGTCCGGGGTCAAAGTCCACAATCGTTCTAAAAAAACCTCCAACATAAATATTACCCAGTTTATCAAGATGGAGCCCTGCAGCAATGTCCTGCTCAGATCCGCCAACAGAGCGGGCCCAAACAAAATCACCAACCGGGTTTAATTTGCAAATAAATGCATCATAGGTGGTGAGTGTAGATGATGATAAAATAAAAGTTCCCGGCCCCGGGTCAAAATCTAAGGATCCGCTCCTGAAACCGCCATCAAAATACACATTACCAAAAGAATCTGTTATGACTGAGAAAATTTCTGCTGTTGCAGATGATTCACCAATTTGTTTTGCCCATATAAAATCTCCATTTGCTGTAAGTTTTAAAATAAAAAGATCTGCGAATCCATTTGCTGTCATATTGAAAGTGCCTGGGCCAAGGTCAAAATCCACTGTTGCCTGGAAAGTACCGGTTACATAGATATTGCCGTCTTTATCCAGTGTAAAAGACCTGGTAAGGGTTCCGAAACTACCGGTGATCTGTTTTGCCCATAAAAAATTACCGGCTGCATCTAATTTTGAAATATAAACATCAGTGCTTATCGGGGTTAAATTAAAAACACCCGGCCCGGGATCAAAATCTACTGTGCCGGTAAAAATGCCTACAGTATATACATTGCCATCTGCATCTGTTTCTATATCCACACCTCTGCCATACCGAAGATTTGAAGTTCCGGCAAATTGTTTTGCCCACCTAAGATGAGTATCCTGTGCAACGAGGGAGATCGATGAAAATAAAACAATAAACAGGAGTGTTATTTTTTTCATCCCGGAACAATTACGGGTTTAAAAATAACAAAACAATTTGTAACGCAGGTAACAGAGCATAACTACCTGATCAATAAAACAGCACCATGCTCAACAATTTCCGCCCCCAGAATATTGGTGTATTTTATGTTGTAAACATAAGAACCTGCAGGCTGCGCTTTTCCTTTTAAGGTACCATCCCACCCCTTTCCATATTCATGTGTTTCAAAAACCTTTTGGCCATAGCGGTTAAAAACAATAAAGCTGAAATTTTGAACTTCCTGGTTAATGGTAGGTTTAAATATATCGTTAAGAGAATTGCCATCCGGGGTAAAAGCATTGGGTATGGCCGTGTAAATACAATTCTTACGCTTAATGGTTATTGAATCGGTACCGTAGCAACCATTAAAATCCTGTACTGTAAGGTAGTATGTACCAAATTTGCTGATATCAGTAAAATCACTGATTGATCCTGTGCTCCATTGATAAGTAAAATAAGGAGGCGCTTGTATTCTTACAACATTGCCGTAGCATAACTCCTCTCCGGGTGGTAAAAAGTTGCGGGGTAAGGTGTCGATCCTTGTAACAGTGATGGTATCGGTTGCTGAACAGTTGTTTGCATTCGTTACTGTAACCCAGTATTTGCCGGGATTGTTCACCACATAATCTGGCTGGGTTGAGTTATCCTGCCATAGATAGCTTGTAAATGATCCCGGCCTAATTAAAGCTGAATTGTTGTTTCCACAGAGGTTTCCATCCGGACCCAGGTTGGGCAGAGGTTTTGGAGAAACCGTCAGGTTTGTCTGAATCACAGAATCGCAGCCAAGTGCAGTGATGAAAGTGTCATAATAGATCCCGGAACTTGTTTGATTGGCGCCACCTGCATAATAGGTTTGGCCCTCGCAAATGGTTTTATCAACAGTTATATGGCTTTCGGTTATGGTCAGGTTAAGCCTGAGAATACTGTCGCACCCGTTTACATTCACCAGGTATTGTGTGTAAATCCCGCTTGTTGTATAAGTCTGCCCGTTCAGCACATAATTTTTACAATCTGAAACTGTTATGGTAGCATAAGTAGCATTTATACAATAGCTCATTTTATGTACAAAAACATCCCTGTTGCCAACTGAAGTTAAAAAATATGTGCCTGGCCCGATGTCAAAATCTACCACCGCACTAAAATACCCGGTTGTATAGATATTCCCTAAGCCATCTAAAAAGAAGGAGTGGGCCCAGTCAGCTGAATTTCCTCCCATCGACCTTGCCCACCTGAAATTTCCATCGCCATCCAGTTTTGTTACAAAAACATCTGAAGAACCCTTGGTTGCAATATTGTAAACAGCCGGGCCTGGATCAAAATCAGGAGTACCGTAAAAATAACCGGCGAGGTATATATTTCCGTCTGCATCAGTTGTAATTGCATTACCAAATTCTGATAAAGGCCCCGCAATTTGTTTGGCCCATACAAAGTTGCCGGCAATGTTCAGTTTGGTTATAAAAATGTCTTCGTCACCCTGGGCGCTCAGGTTAAAAACGGCCGATCCGGGATCAAAGTCGCATTTGCCATTGAAGTAACCTGTTACAAAAATATTACCTGTTCCATCAAGCGTAATTGCATATGCCTGCTCCAGGTTAACACCCCCGATCTGCCTGGCCATAACAAAATCACCGTCTGCATTCAATTTAGATATAAAAACATCGGCATTACCATCGGGAGAGAGATTGTAAATACCGGGGCCGGGATCAAAATCAACCGGGTTGCTTATACTGTTGGTACTGAAATACCCGGTTGTATAAACATTATCCAATGCATCGGTTACTATTGAAGTGCTGGTACAAAGAGATGATGCATGACCTATTCGTTTTTCCCATATTACGTTTCCGTGGGTATCACATTTTACAATGTAGCCGTATATATTTTCTATTACGCCGGTAGCAAGCACGTTGCCAGAGGCGTCTAGCGTAAGGGCATTTCCGGTAGAAGAGGATGTTGCCTCGCCAAATTGCTTTACCCACAAAATGATCCCGTCAGGATTGAATTTTGCAACGAAAATATCCTGTCTTCCGATACTACTCAGGCTAAATGAACCCAGTCCCGGATCAAAGTCTACCTGGCCGGAAAAACTCCCGGTTATATAAATATTACTGTTAGCATCCTTCACTATTGAAGCAGCAACAGCTGTTTCGGTACCCAACAATTGTTTTGCCCATAAAAAATTGCCATCCTGGTCAAGTTTAGAAATAAAAACATCTTCTGTTAACGCAGTAAGATTGAATACCAGGGGGCCAGGGTCAAAGTCAACTGTACCTGTAAAACTTCCAACTGTATAAACATTTCCTGAGGCATCTGCCGTTACACCATTGCCTGTTTCATTAGATGTTCCCCCCAGCTGCTTCGCCCATTTAAAATTCACCATTTGGGCACAAAGCATTTGTGAACTGAGGCAACTCAATAAAATGAATAATAGTGTTCTCAAAATATACTAATACAGGTTTGTTATATTATGATGAAGCGGAAAACGAAATTACATACCAACAAAAGAGAATTATACCCGGTTTTAGTGGATTTGCCTGTTCCCTGATATCAAAACTTACCTGATCAGCAAAACATTCCCTTTATACTCAAACCGTTTCCCATCCATATTGCGGAAACTGACCTGGTAGATATAATTGTCTGAAGATTGCTGCTGCCCTTTAAACCTGCCATCCCAGCCGGTTGTATGATCGTTGGTTTGAAAGATAAGCTGCCCTACCCTGTTATAAATTCGTAACTGGTAATCCTGTATCTCTGTGTTGATGGTTGGTTTGAACAGTTCATTCCTGCCATCGCTGTTTGGGCTAAAAGCATTGGGTATAGCGATCGGTATACAGCTAATTTCACGGATGGCCATTGTATCGGTTCCAACACAGTTATCAAAACTGGTTACTGTTAAATGATAATTACCAGCAGTACGTATATCAATATTGCGGCTTGTTGAACCGGTATTCCATACATAAGTTTTATAGCCGGGTATATTTATTTTTAAAACATTGCCACTGCATAAGTCCTGGTCTTGTGGTAAAAAACCAGCAGGTTTCTTTGCAATGCTTCTTATAATAACCCGGGCTGATGCTTTACAATTAAACGCATTGCTAACGGTGACCAGGTATGTTCCAGGTTTTGTGACCGTATATTGTTGTGTAGTGGAAAGGTCCTGCCAGAGATAGCTTTCAAATTTTCCCGGATCAAGTATGATGTTTTGCCCTTCGCAGATATTCCTGTCGGCACCAAGGACTGGTTTTGGTTTTTCACGAACGGTTAAATGAGTGACTACGACAGAATCGCATCCTGCAGCGGTTTTCAGGGTATCGTAATATATTCCCGGTTTGGTTTGTGGTATTCCGCCTGCCATATAAAATTCGCCCTGGCAAATATTTGCCGTTACATTGTTTATTATTCTTGAAATGGTAAGGTTTAAGGTGATGATAATACTGTCGCAACCGGCAGCATTTAAAACCAGGTTTGTATATGTTCCTGTAGCATCATAGGTTTTGTTATTGAGTGTATATGATGTGCAGGTAGTGATATTTAAAGTTTGTGTAGCTGCGGCATTGGGGCATTGTTTAAGTTTTTGAATGAACATTTCACTTTGCCCGGCAGATGTTCGTTTCATTTCATCTGGCCCCGGATCAAAATCTTTTGTTCCTTCAAATGTGCCACCAACAAGAATATTATTCGATTGATCTACTTTAAGAGAATAACCACTTCCAAAAAAAGAGCCGGTTGCCTGTGCCACCCAAACAAATTCACCTGTTGCATTCATTTTTAAAACAAAAATATCCGGGTCTGCTGCGGCAGTAAGCTTTCTTTCACCTGGGCCTGGATCAAAATCGGCGGTGCCGCTGTAATGGCCTGTTGTGTAGATATTACCTGCGGCATCCATTTCTATATCAAATATCTTTTGAAAAGAAGGCCCGCCAATCTGCTTTACCCAAACAAGATTCAGATCAAGATCATATTTTCCAATGAAGATATCATCGTCATCAACCGGCTTTCCAGCACAGTGGGATCCGAAGCTTGGAATTCACGTGACTTGAAGTCGCG
>JADMIO011434958.1_pt1 | contig 57402 bp, 49 predicted proteins | sample 8958161 | NCBI WGS metagenome assembly JADMIO01 (sample SAMN16585339, study PRJNA669376) | soil metagenome | isolation source: Crop rotation soil | place: USA: Cullars Rotation, Alabama | collected 2011 | reverse complement strand
GCCGCGACTTCAAGTCACGTGAATTCCAAGCTTCGGATCCCACTGTGCTGGAAAGGATAATATCCGCAAATCAATAAGCGAAGTAAAAGAAACGCTCATCATTGCATTCATCCTCGTGGTATTGATCGTTTATTTATTCTTCCGCGACTGGCTGATAGCATTGAGGCCATTGATAGATATCCCGGTTTCACTGATCGGAGCATTCTTCATCATGTATCTCTGCGGCTTTACCATCAATGTACTTACATTATTGGCCATAGTACTTGCAACCGGGCTCGTGGTGGATGATGGGATCGTGGTGACGGAGAACATCTATAAAAAGATGGAACATGGAATGAATAAATGGCAGGCTGCCAGGGATGGGTCCAAAGAAATTTATTTTGCCGTTATTTCAACATCGATCACACTGGCTGTTGTATTTCTACCCATCATATTTTTACAGGGCTTTGTGGGAAGGCTATTCCGGGAATTTGGAATTGTTGTAGCCGGTGCCGTATTGATATCAGCATTTGTATCGCTGACACTGACACCGGTACTGAACGTAAAACTTGCCGGTAAGACCTTTAAGCATTCACGCTTCTATACTTTTACCGAGCCTTTTTTCCGTGGAATGGAAAATGGTTACCGCAGCATGCTGAATGGATTCATGAAATTACGCTGGATGGCATTCCCCATCATAATTGCCTGCGTGGCCATCATTATATTCATAGGAAAGAACCTGCAAAGCGAGCTTGCACCCATGGAAGACAAGAGCGGCTTCCGTTTACAGGTAACAGCACCTGAAGGAACGGCTTATGATGCGATGGATAAATACATGGACAAGCTTTCAACTTTTATCATGGATTCAGTTCCTGAAAAAAGATACATGGTAAGTATGACGGCCCCCGGCTTTACAGGCTCGGGTTCTGCCAACTCAGGTTTTGTCCGCGTGGTACTGGTAGATCCTGGTGAACGTAAAAGAAGCCAGCAGGAGATCGTGAACTGGATCAATAAAAAGATGCCTCGTTTTAATGAAGGCCGTGCATTTTCCATACAGGAACAGACCATACAGGTGAACCGTCGCGGCGGCCAACCGGTACAGTTTGTTATTCAGAATGTGAATTCAGATAAACTGAAAGCGGCATTGCCCAAAATTTTAGAAGCTGCCAATAAAAGTTCCGTATTAACAGGTGTTGATGCCGACCTTAAATTCAACAAACCGGAAATAAGGATCAGCATTGACAGGCTGAAAGCAAGTGAACTTGGCGTTAGTGTAGAAGACATTTCTGAAACCATGCAGCTTGCTTTGAGCAACCTGCGTATGGGATATTTCACCAAGGAGGGAAAACAGTATTCTGTGCTGGGGCAGGTGGAAAGGATCAACCGGGATGATCCGGCTGATCTTGAGAATCTATATGTCACTAATAACAAAGGTCAGTCGATCGCATTGGTGAACCTGCTTAATATCAGTGAAGATGTTACTCCCCCTACCTTGTATCACTTCAACAGGTATCGTTCTGCAACTATATCTGCAGGCCTTGCTGAAGGGAAGACCATTGGTGATGGTATCAAAGAAATTCAAACCATTGCAGACAGTATACTGGATGAAAGCTTTCATACCTCACTGGCAGGTTCGTCACGTGATTATGCAGAAAGTTCAGGCAATACCTATTTCGCTTTCTTCCTTGCATTGGGTTTGATATTCCTTGTGCTTGCAGCACAGTTTGAAAGCTTCATCGATCCGTTCACCATCATGATAACCGTACCTCTTGCATTGGCCGGTGCAATATTATCACTTTGGATATTCAATCAAACCATCAATATATTCTCCCAGATAGGAATGATCATGCTGATCGGGCTTGTAACAAAGAACGGTATCCTGATCGTTGAATTCGCCAACCAGAAACAGCTCACCGGTGAGAAAAAGATCCCGGCTGTGATAGAAGCTGCAGTGGCACGTTTCAGGCCAATTCTCATGACCAGCCTTGCCATGTCATTGGGTGCATTGCCACTGGCGCTTTCATTGGGAGATGCTGCCACCAGCCGCATGCCCCTGGGTATAGTAATTGTAGGAGGTGTATTGTTCTCATTGCTGTTAACACTTTTCGTGATACCAGCCATTTATTCATATTTATCTACCAGGAAGAAAAAAAGTGCATTGGATGAACTGCCTGACCAGGGCGGTGACCAGGCAACGCTGACTGTATAAATTATAGACATGATGCAGAATCTAACCAGGGCTGTTTGTTTCTTTTTAGTAACAAGTATTTTTTCAACTGTAAGTGCACAACAAAAAGTCCTTACCATTGAAGAAGCTGTTGCAGCTACGTTAAAGAATAATTACGACATACAGCTATTGAGAAACGATTCCCTTGTGTATGCCCTTGATTACAGTTACCGCAATGCTGCATTTCTTCCAAGGGTGAATGCAAGCGGGGCAATCCTTTTCAACAATAATAACCAGAAGCAAAAGCTGGCAGATGGATCAGAACGCAAATCAAGCGGTATAAGATCTGACAATACAACTGCTTCTGTAAATCTTAACTGGACTGTTTTTGATGGCCTGAAAATGTTTGCCACCAGGGCAAAGCTTGCGGAATTTGTAAAGCTGGGCGAGCTTAATATCAAAAATCAAATACTGAATTCTGTCTCGGATGTCATCAAAACATATTACAATATAGTAAGCCAGAAACAGCAATTAAGGGCCATTGAAGAACAGATGGGACTTAACGAGGAAAGAATGAAACAGGCCGAAAAAAAATTAAGTGTGGGACTTGGCGCAAAACCTGAATTGCTGCAGGCCAATCTTGACCTGAATGCACAAAAAGCTGCAAGGCTTAAACAACTTACAGTGATCGATCAGTTGAAAGAACAACTGAACCAACTTGCAGTTTTCCCTGCAGGAACAACATACGAGGTAACTGACAGTATCATCTTTGATAATAACCTCATCGAAACAGAGATATTCAGCAATGCAGAAAAAAATAATCCTGTATTGAAAGTCGCTCAACAGAACATTACCATTGCCAATCTTGTTTTAAAAGAAAGAAAAGCTGAGAGGTTTCCGACAGTCTCATTGAATTCAGCTTATAATTTTTCCAAGACAAACAACAACACGGCAGTAAATAATTTCACCACTTTATTCAACAGGAACTACGGTTTCAATTATGGAGTAAGTATCAGCATCCCTATCCTGAATAACTTCACAGTACAAAGGAATATCAGGGCAGCAAAGCTTGATATCAATTACCAGCAATTGCTGTATGATTATCAAAAAGCAAAAATTGATATTGGGATCAGCAGTGCTTTTAAAGATTATGAGCAACAAAGGAAAACACTTGAGCTGGAAGAAGAGAATATAAAACTTGCAAGAGAGAATGTATATATAGCCACTGAGCGTTTCAGGTTGGGTATTTCAACTTCATTGGAATTAAGGGAAACACAAAAAAGCCTGGAAGATGCATACAACAGGCTTATCACTGCAAGATATAATACCAAGGTAGCCGAAACCGAATTGCTGCGCCTGCGTGGCGACCTGGTGAAATAGGCATCACCGCAAGCAGGCCGCTTCATTTCACCCGCAGGGAAGATTCATTTTGCAAAAACTTACTAACTTACAAGCATTAACTTTCAATTCGCAACTTAATAACAACATAAATGGTGGGAATAATCATGGGCAGCCAGAGTGATCTTGAAGTGATGCAGGGTGCAGCAGATATGCTTAAACAATTTGATGTGCCGTTTGAAATGACGATCGTTTCTGCACACCGTACACCGGAGAGAATGAGGACCTATGCCCAGGCAGCAGCATCAAAAGGAATGAAAGTGATCATTGCAGGAGCGGGTGGCGCAGCACATTTACCCGGAATGGTAGCTTCATATACCACTTTACCAGTGATCGGCGTGCCCATCAAATCTTCCAATTCCATTGATGGCTGGGATTCTGTTCTATCGATACTTCAGATGCCTACAGGTGTACCTGTTGCAACAGTTGCATTGAATGGGGCAAAGAACGCCGGCATACTGGCAGCACAGATCGTTGCAACAAATGATGAAAAACTTTCACAGAAATTAATTGCTTATAAAAAAGACTTGGAAAGCCAGGTGATGGAGATGGTGAAGAAGCTGAAAGGTTAGTCAGAGTTTAGGAAGCTTAGAAGATAACTCCCCGCTCACTTCTTCCTGCTAGCTCCTTCCTTCAATAATACAAAATTCCTGCTGCAGCCCACGTGAATTCTCATAAAGTATTTGGATGAATTCCCTTCCCCAAACTGAATAATACGGGAGCAGGTTATCAACCCGCTCCTGTAATGTTCCTGAAGGATAAAGCAATTCTTTTATTTTAATGATCTGCCGCTGATGGGCTTCAAATTTTTTCTTTTCTGAGCGAAGCATTTTCTTCTCCAATGCTTCAATGCGTTTCAATACCTGCACTTCCAATGCTTCCACGTGTTCCTGTAAAGTGATATCAACAGCAATCGCAGCAACTTTGATATTATGATACAGGGTTTTCAATGATCGTTTTTCTTCTTCCAGGTTTAACGATACTGATGATTCATTTTTAACCAGCTCATCTATCAATTCGCCGGCAGGCCTGAAAAAATCTTTTGACTCCAGCTTCAATGAAGCTATTTTACCTGCAGCTTTTTCATTTACGATCATAAAAGAATTCCTCAGCACAAGCACAGGAAACGGAACATTTACCGCATCAAAAACATTTTTCAGTTCAAGCCAGTACGCGAGTTCTCCCCCACCGCCTATAAAAGCAATATCCGGTAATATAGTTTCCTGGAATACAGGTCGGAGAATAACATTCGGACTGAATCTTTCAGGGAATGTTTCAAGTTCTTTGAACATCTCATTGTCACTGAATGTAATTTCTGCATTATTGATCTTATATCCTGCAGCATGCTTACTGATACGCTCTCTTAAATCATCTTTCAAATAAAAAAGGTTCAGCTCCCTTCCGGCAGCCTGCACTTTATACTCGGCAGGAAATGCATCAATGGTTTCTTCAACAAGCTTATGAGAGAACTGCTCTTTCAGCTCTTTAATATTGATCGGGGAAAATTCATTTTTTAATAGCCTGCTGTCAGGAAGCAATATAACGAGGCCATATTCACCGAACAGGTCGTTTACAAATTCAAAGGTTGCCTGTTCAATTGTTTTATCAACAACATAAAACTCTTTTACAAGTTTTATTATTTCACTTCCATATTTCTCAACAGACAGCTGCCCTTCCATCTCTTCGATCAATTTGATAAATGCCTTGTCGATCTTCATTCTGCCTACTGCACCTTTCTGCTTCGTTTCCCATTTATATTTTTTACTATTGATGGTTATCTCCCCAAGTTCATCCAGGTCAGCATCTTCGCTTCCCATATAATATACCGGCACAAAATTGTAAGCTGGTAATTGTGCTTTTAATTCATCTGCCAGTTTAATAGCATGAAGGATCTTGTAAATAAAATACAAATGGCCTGTAAAGATATTTGGCTGGTGGGCTGTGCAGATCGTGAAACTGTCTTCTTTCAATAACGCATCTATATTGGCTTTCACTTTTGCAGAAGTCTTTACCACTATATATTTCTTATTGAGCTCATCCGCCAGTAATTTCCTGTTGGTCTTGAAATTCTTCCTTGCAACAATCGCTTTTTTTATTCCTTCGATATCGGGAGCATGGCTATAGAATTTTTTTAAAGCAGGAGAATGATCGAGGTAATCAATTACGATTTTTGAAAAAGATCCTGTTTGCCGGTAAGGAATATAGGTAGATTTAAACTCCATATTGTAAAACGTTGCTATTTAGTTTATCAAAGTTTACGGTCCGGCCGCTATCGCGGTGCCGGCCATTAAACAACTTCACCTTCCAGGTCGTAATCAAAGGCCTTTGTGATCGTGACATTTACAAACTCCCCAATTGGCAGCTTCTTATTTGTATTTATGATCACTTCATTGTCCACTTCCACACTGTCAAATTCTGTACGCCCTATAAACCGGCCAGCTTCTTTTTTATCAACCATCACTTTTAGTGTCTTACCAACTTTTTCCTGGTTCTTCTCAAGGCTTATATCCTGCTGCACTTCCATGATCTCCTGTGCCCTTGCTTCTTTTTCCTCGGCAGGAACATCATCGATCATATCATAAGCACTTGTTTGTTCCTCATGACTGTAAGTGAACATACCCACACGGTCGAACCGCATTTTCTGTAAAAATGTTTTTAATTCTTCCACATCGTCTCTTGTTTCACCGGGAAAACCTGATATCAATGTTGTTCGGATACAAATACCAGGGATACGATACCTGATCTCGCCAATAAGATCTTCCATCTCCTCTCTTGTTATCTGGCGCTTCATCGCCTTGAGCATATTGTTGGAAGCATGCTGCAAGGGCATATCTAAATAGTTACAGATATTGTCACGCTCTTTGATCGCATCAATGATCTCCAACGGGAATTTTGAAGGATAGGCATAATGCAACCTGATCCATTCCAGCCCTTGCACATCTGCCAATGCGTGTAATAATTTAGGAAGCTCTCTCTTCTTATAAATATCAAGTCCGTAATAAGTAAGTTCCTGGGCGATCAGCATTACCTCCTTTACACCTCTTTGTACAAGTCTTTTGGCTTCATCAACCAAAGATTCTATGCTACGGCTTACGTGCTGACCTCTCATTAAGGGAATAGCACAGAAAGAGCAGGTGCGGTTACAACCTTCGCTGATCTTCATATAAGCATAATGGCTGGGTGTGCTTAAAAGCCTTTCACCTATCAATTCACCTTTATAATCTGCTTCAAACTGTTTTAATATCATCGGCAGTTCCATAGTACCGAAATAAGCGTCCACTTCCGGGATCTCAGCTTCCAGGTTTTGTTTATAACGTTCACTCAGGCAGCCTGTCACATACACTTTATCCAGTTTGCCTCTCCTCTTTAGCTCAACATTGTCCAGGATGGTATTGATGCTTTCTTCTTTGGCTTTTTCTATAAACCCACAGGTATTTATGATGACGATATTATGATCCTTTTTCCCGCTCTCATGAACGGTGTCAATTTCATTGGCCAGGAGCTGGCCGCTCAACACTTCGCTGTCGACCATATTCTTGCTGCAACCAAGGGTGATAATATTTACCTTATCCTTCTTTAAAGTTTTCGTCTTCATAATATGCGGGCAAAGGTAGCAAAAGAACCCCGGTAAGGAGATTAGTGATTCATATAAAAAACGGTTAAACTATTGATTATTATCAACAATAAGTTGGTAATTTTTGTAGTTTATACGACAGGCTGGTATTAAAAAATGGCTATTTTTATGTTATGAAATTGAGAATCGCTATTCTTGACCTATATGAAGGCGCTGCCAACCAGGGTATGCGTTGTATCAGGGAGATACTCAACCAGTTCAGCGAAATGAACCAGGTAGACCTGCATTATGCAGAATTCGAGGTGAGAATAGAAAAGGAAGTGCCCGGTCTTGATTTTGACGTATATATTTCCAGTGGCGGACCAGGAAGCCCATTGGACAGTAAGGGAAGTGAATGGGAAAAGGTTTATTTCAACTGGCTTGGCAAAGTAGAAAAATTCAATGCAAACCCTGCCAATATTGTAAAAAAACAGCTTTTCTTTATATGTCATTCCTTCCAGCTTGCCTGCAGGCATTATGAAATTGCCGAGGTTTCGAAAAGGAAAAGTACATCATTCGGTGTATTCCCTGTTCATTACCTGGCTGATGCTGGAAATGAACCCATCTTTGAAGGATTGAATGATCCATTTTATGCAGTTGACAGCAGGGATTACCAGGTTATACAACCGGATCATAATAAGATCAGGAAAATGGGAGGAACTATTTTAGCCATTGAAAAGAACCGTCCGCATGTTCCCCTGGAAAGAGCTATTATGGCAGTTCGCTTCAATGAGAATATGATCGGCACACAGTTTCATCCAGAGGCAGATGCGATTGGTATGTCGCTTTACCTGCAAACACCTGAAAAGAAAGAGACCGTGATCGCAAATCATGGAGAAGAAAAATGGCATTCCATGATCGACCAGCTGAATGACCCCGATAAGATCATGTATACTTACGCTCATATCCTGCCTAATTTCCTTAATATCGCTGCAAGTAAACTCGAACCAATAACAGTTTAGGGTTTATTAATGACCTGCTCCGTTATCTTCTTTCTGTATTTGTTTTATTCCTAATTTTATTATTCTTCAGGTTTAAAACAAAATGATATATGGAAAAATTACTCCGGCAGCAATTCAATAAAAATTTTACGGAAGAAAAGTACCAGGCTTATATGGAACAGATCGAAGCCTTACATCCCGGCGCTCTTGATTTCAGGAATGCCGAAACACCTGTATTCATCAATAAAGAATTCAAGAATAAGATGCTGGGAGCCTGCGAGGATATCATTGATGTGATCACTGCTCCTAATTTTAAACAGCTGACGGAGCGGAGTATCCCCGCCGACCTGAATGTGCCCGGTGAAGACAGCCACACGCAATTCATCGTTTTTGATTTTGGTATCTGCAAAAATGAAAAGGGAGAAATGGAACCACAGCTGATCGAAATGCAGGGCTTTCCTACTTTGTATGCGTTCCAGGCTTTTCACAGTGAGATCACACGCAGCTATGCCAATGTTCCTGCAAACTATACTTCTTACCTCAATGGTTATGATAAAGGATCATACGTTGCATTGCTGAAAGAGATCATCATCGGCAACCATGATCCATCAGATGTGATACTCCTTGAGATCTTTCCGGAAAAACAAAAAACAAGGATCGATTTTTATTGTACACAAAAGCTACTCGGAATAAAACCTGTTTGTCTTACACGATTGAAAGCAGATGGCAAAAAACTATATTATGAAGAAGAAGGGAAAAGGATCGATATCAAACGTATTTATAACCGCCTGATCTTTGATGACCTCCAGCAACAGGAAGGTCTTGAAAATATCGTTGACTTATCAAAGCCATATGACGTGGAATGGGTTCCGCACCCAAACTGGTTTTATCGTATCAGTAAATTCACACTTCCTTTTATTCAGAATCCATATGTTCCTGAAACTTTTTTCCTTAATGAAGTGAAGGAACCGGTAAACCTTGATGAGTATGTATTAAAGCCGTTGTTCTCATTTGCCGGCATGGGTGTTGTGATAGATGTTACGCAGGCAGATATTGACAGGATCAACGACCCCGAGAACTGGATATTACAACGAAAAGTGAATTACGCACCTATCATTGAGACAATGGACGAGCCTGCGAAAGCTGAGATCAGGTTGTTCTATTTCTGGAAAGACGACTGGGAAAGACCTGTTGCCGTGCATAACCTTGCCAGGTTGAGTAAGGGAAAGATGATCGGCACCAGGTATAATAAAGACAAGTCATGGGTTGGTGGTAGTGTTGCCTATTTTGAAAACGATTAATTTATTTTATGAGAAATGGTTTAGAACGGTTTGAATTCTACCTGGCAACACTGGAAGGTCTTTTACAAAAATCCTCTGCAGAAAAGAATCCAGGCTTATGGTTATACAGCAATGATGCACGCACTCCCATCTTCATGCTTGAAGGGCTTGCCAAGCTTTATGCACAGCTGCATAATAAAAAACGCTTCACCAAAATAAAAGAGGATCTGAAACTGCTGGAAGACGCTTTGGGCGCAATTGACTATTATGATTGCTTTGCAAAGGAATTTGCAGCAGAGCCAGAGATACCGGAAGAAATTACCAACTATGTCCAGGGACAGGCAAGGGAAAAGATTCAACACCTGAATGACCTGTTGATCCAAAGAAAATGGATCGGCGAAAATGCTGACAGGCTGATGAAAATCCGCAGCAAACTGGGCGATGCAGACTGGATGAAGGATGATAAAGAGATCAAGGCAATTGCAGGTTTTTATAAAGATTCCATCAAAACCATCAACAACTTTGTTACAGAGATAAACTGCAGGTTCACTGAACTGGAAACCCAGGTGCATGACCTTCGCCGGAAACTTCGCTGGCTAAGTATATATCCACGTGCATTACAGGGAGCGATCCAGCTGACAGAGAACAATTACACTGATGACAATCTTCAAAAGTATTTAACGGAAGATATCATCAATTCACCCTTCAATAAAATGCCAGAAGCAGGTAACAACCGTTTTTTCTTAATGCTTGAAAAGAATTATTTTCTTGCACTAAGCTGGATGATCGCTGCATTGGGAAAACTAAAAGACAATGGTTTACGGATCGTTGTCATTACAGAATCACAACAGCTATTGAAAGGCATCGACGAAGACGATGCGCTGGCTCAAACCTACAAGATACTTGGCCCGCAACATCCCGGACTTTCAACAATACTTTCAGATGCATCCGTAAAATGTGAAACATACTTTAAAGAAAAGAATCTTGACAAACTGCTGGCTGCTATTGCCAGTATCGACTGATCTTACTCGCAGCAATCCTTCTTTCTTACAAAGATCGATTTGAATATTTTAATGAAGACAGATATGATGGACCTTATAGTTCTCATTGTTATTTATACACGTTAAAGAAATTATACTCAAATCGTAATAAAAATCCGTTGTTGGAAGTACGCAAAAGATCATTCAGCAGGGGAAAGCGATAGCCAATATCCAGTCGCATCTGGCTAAAAAAAATAAATTGTACTGAAGGTGCCAGGTCAAGATATGAACGCCCGCTGTTGAGATTTACCTGCCCAAGTAATTCCGCCATAAAATTCAGGTTTGTTTGCCTGTAATCTGTGTAATTCTTTGGCAGCATTAACCGGCCTGCCGATATCGTATATCCAAGGGCATTACGGCTATCATGCTTATAGGGGAATTTATTATCATTGCCATTGTTCAATGCATGCAAAAAAGATCCGCTTGCAGACAATGCAAACTTATTGATCAGCCTGGTGCCAATGATTCCAGCTTCATATCCACTGTTATGTCCATTCAGGTCAATAGCAGGCTGATGAATACTACTGTTGTTGTAGGAAGCTTTTGCATATGCAGCCATCCTGGAATGACTATGTACTTCATCAACACTGTAGAACCTGTACTTCATATACAATGCACCGCCTTCTGCATCAAATCTTTTTTCCCTGTTGCTGAAAAACCCTTCAACATGTATCATTATCTTTTTTGAAACTCCCCACATCACTTCGGGAATAAGATGACAAATGTATTTTTCTGAATAACTTTCATCCATCAGGCTGCTATTAAGACGGATGCCAATACTCTTTGCAGCCATATTACTTGCAGGCTCGGTGTATACGAATAGCTCCTGTGCATACAAATGCCGGTAAGAAAACAGGAATGATACTATAGTAACAAAGAATAGTTTTTTCATTTACAATGGTTAGATGGTTTAGAATGATCAGATGGTTTAGCAGGTTTAGTAATTCCTAAACCCACTAAACCTCCGTGAACTTTTCTAAATTAAATAGTTACATGATAGATCCTTGTCCCTGTTGCAATACCATCCTTTGCACAGCAGTTGCCCGCTCCCGAAGTTCCTGTTTTATAACATTCTTTCTTTGTGAATTTTTCATTCTTCTTAAATTCCTTCGATGATACAAATCCCTTGTCAAGTATGCGGATCGTCTTATTGCCAGTGAGTACCTGGTCTTTTACATTCAGGAAATGAAAAACCATTCCATCTACTGTAAGATGCTCATCATTTGAAACAGATGCATTGGCAAACTCAACATTTGCCGAGAGAGCGGCAACGGAAAACCCGGCATCCTCCACTTTCATTTTCAGGTCATCAAATTTCACTTTGGCGCCCGGTTTGAATGTGATATCAAAACTGGAGGTCTGGATATTGGCCCTTACGCTCTCAATATAATCGATGGTACGAAGTGCTTTATTGATAGAATTACTGCACATGCTGCAGGTTAACCCACTTGCCTGCAGTGTGGCTTTTTTTACAGATTGTGCATTCAGTGTATTATGAGAAAAGATGCTGATCAGTATCACAGCATATAACGATAATGTTTTCATTTTATAAAATTTAATCCGTTGATCAATATTATGTGCATAGCAGAAACCCGGTAACAATGTTGCCGGCACTTAAATCACTGATCTATTCTATAGCCTGAAAACACAATTGAGTATGCAGCAGGAGCGGCCTGCTTTACCTGGGGGAGAATTATTCTGATCAACATTATTCACATGACCGGTTATAAGCTGCCAGTCATATATGGGATATTCCGTTACGATCGCCAATTCAGCTGCATCAAAACTAATATTGTTGTAAACATTCTTGTGTGAGTCTTCCAGTTTGTGGAACTGCAGTTCATCATGACAACAGCCGCTCTTTTTTTCTTTCATACCACAACGCCTGCACTTATCATTGCCCGTACTGTAAAAATCAACCCCTGCCCTCTTTCCCATACAATAATGTATATCCATGGCAATACCGGAAGACATCATCATGTACATCAGGGTCAGTATGGAAAGAAAGAGTTTTTTCACGCTGTAAAGATAACATAAATACAGCAAGTGGCTGGCAGGCAGTGGGAAGTAATTGTGATCCATTTTCCACTTTTAACCTAATTAACAAACCACCATTGAACACCAAATCGTATCAGGAATCCCTGTGTTGGGTAATGTGGAGCTGCAAAATTATTATTTGTGAAGCTAAAGCCATCTTTAAAACTCACCGTATTCAGGTTCTCACCCCTTAGATATAATGTAAAGCCTTTTATACGAAAATGAACAAAAGCAGCTATATCCGGCAGGTTTTTAATAGTAACAGTATCCTGGGGCACGAACTGTCCCATCACAGGTGAATAATTATTGGCCTTATAAGCAGTATAATACCTGGCTTCAAGCCCTGCACTTATATTCAGGTTTTTGTAAAACCTTCCTTCAAATGCCAGCCTGTTCCGGGTAAACAGCAAAGGAACCCTTACAGGTGCTGCCAGGTCGGTTTGCTGCAATACTGCTTCAATATACCAGTTCCATCGACGGGATAGCCGTACCTTCTTTGAAGCGAATACCTGCAATAGGTTAACAAGCTTACTGTATTGTGCGGTATGGTAGTAATCGGTGAAATAACTATAATTCGTGATCAGGTAGTTCCTGAAACCAAGATTGATGAAAGGATTGCTCGCAGTTGCACCGAATGCAGTGATGTTCTCTTTATTGAAACTATTGCTGTTGCCAAGATTGAATACAGAACTGTTATCAAAAATGAATGAAGGAGTACGGTTCACATTCTGGAAGAACAGGCTGATGTTACCAAATCTTTTATTGAGGTATCGGCTTAGGGTTGCATATGCATTGTAATCGCCGGCATTTTGCCCGTTAAGATAAAATTCTCCTTTCAATATTACATCCCATAACCTATTCCTTGTTCGGTTCCGGTATTCTGCATGCAACATTAAGTTATGCAGCTTCGAAGTGCCCACTGTATACTCTCGCTTTAAATTCTGCAATGTTACTCCTGCCAGGATGTATTGAGCTGAGTTCTTTGTATCAGGGAACTGTAAAAGAGAAAGGTCATTGCTCATGATGCTCCATTTCTCCCTCAGTTTAAAAGTATCAATTGGTGTCCGCAGGTTGATATTATACCAATCTTTGTAAATACTGGAATCGGTATTAACGTCAGAATAAGTATAGAGGTAAGTACTGTAAGTGAAACTATGCTGTATCCTTAGTTTTGGATAAAATAAATACTCCGTAGTGGAGTCATTGATCTCCACGGAATCTCTTTTGCCAAGATCATAGCTATGGCGAAAGAAAAAGGTAAAATCCCGGTAAGTATTGCCGGTTGACACATTTGTTACAAATGGATTGCTTTTATAGTCGAGAGTATTACCCAGGTTGACAGGAATGCTGAACCTGTCTTTGTGGTTAACGTCTGACAATAACGTATCATTCTTGATGCCCCCGTTTTCGGCTGCCCTGAGTTTATTGCCAACCAATACCAGGTAAGAATTATACCTTTTCCTTTTCCCCTGGTAATTTCCGAATATGCGGTAACTATTGTGATTGGTATTTTGATTGATAAAAAATCCAGGGGCGCTTATCAGCCTGTAGTCAAATCCAAAATTGAAGTTCTGCCGTGGGTTTTGGGTATGTGTCACTTTTATCATCTGCTCCTTTCCCGAAGCAAGCTGGTAGGCCAGCATGGAGAATGGCCGGGTGGTTTTGTAAAACTTTGTATCATCGAGTGTGAACCGGTAAATGTCATAGGCGTGAAAACCTGCATCCCAGCCGGCTTTCATGATTGGCTGGAATATGAGCGGAAATGCTGCGGCACCATTGTTTCCAAGATATTGCCATGAAGAAGGAACCGGGAAATACTTATCAAAATCATTTACAGATGAATCAATTGTTCTCCTGGCAGTTGAGTCGAGATATCGATAAGTTATATTGATGGAATCTTTAAGATCATCCCTGTGTACAAAACCGATGGTGTCTTTGGTACCACTCGCATTCCTGACCTGGGAACCAGTGCTCCTGATCGCAGGTATGCTTTTTAATAATTGCTCCTGGGCAAATGCTGCGTTAAAGAGAAAAGCCAATAATATTGATCCAACTGTTTTTTTCATGTACATGCTACAGGTTACAGGCATCCGATGCGGAATTGCAAATGTAAGATAAGGGGATGTAACCACTTATAAACGGGCTGACTTTTGCTTTCACTGACAGGTTTTTCTCTATGTAGTTTTTAATTATCTTCGCCAAAATTTTTAAGACATGAATTTACACGAATACCAGGCGAAACAACTGTTAAAAAAATTCAATGTTCCGGTACAGGAAGGCATTGCATGCAGCTCACCTATGGAAGCGGAAGAAGCGTATCGCCAGATACACACACAATACGGAAGCAAGTTTGCCGTGGTAAAGGCACAGATACATGCAGGTGGCCGTGGTAAAGGAAGTATTGTTGGAAAAGACCAGCGTGGTGTTGCAGTTGCAAAAAGTGCAGAAGATGTATTGAGGATAGCAGGCAATATATTGGGAGGAACTTTGGTAACGATCCAGACAGGCCCTGAAGGTAAAGTTGTAAATAAAGTGCTGGTGGCACAGGATGTTTACTATGAAGGTCCAAATCCTGTAAAAGAATTCTACCTGTCAATACTTCTCGACCGCACAAAAGGGCAGAACGTGATCATGTACAGTACAGAAGGCGGTATGAATATCGAAGATGTGGCACACGATACACCGGAAAAAATATTCAAAGAATGGGTTCATCCTTCTGCTGCATTACAGGGATTCCAGGCACGCAAGATCGCATTCAACCTCGGACTTAGCGGTGAATCTTTCAAGAACTGCGTAAAATTCGTTACCAATTTATACAATGCATACGTGGGACTGGATTGTGCTATGCTGGAGATAAATCCACTATTCAAAACAAGCGATGATAAGATCATTGCCGTGGATTGTAAAATGAATATAGATGACAATGCATTGATGCGTCATGCAGAAGTTGCCGCTCTAAGAGATACCAGTGAAGAAGATCCTACAGAAGTGGAAGCCGGAAAATTCAACCTGAACTTTGTGAAACTCGATGGAAATGTTGGGTGCATGGTGAATGGTGCCGGACTTGCAATGGCAACCATGGATATGATCAAATTAAGTGGCGGTGAACCCGCCAACTTCCTTGATGTAGGTGGCACAGCAAATGCACAAACTGTTGAAGCAGGTTTCCGTATTATCTTAAAAGACCCTAAAGTAAAAGCAATCCTTATAAATATCTTCGGTGGCATCGTTCGTTGCGATCGTGTGGCGCAGGGTGTTATTGATGCATATCAAAGTATTGGCAATATCGAAATACCTATCATTGTAAGATTACAGGGAACAAATGCAGATGTTGCAAAAAAACTGATCGACGAAAGCGGCCTGAAAGTACAGAGTGCGATATTGTTAAGTGAAGCAGCTGCCCTGGTGAATAAGGCTGTAGCCTGATACTGGAAAAAAATCAATCCCTCATCCCCCGGTTCCCCCGGGGGATTTTTTATTAGTACCCAAATTGTTTGTAAATCCTATGTCGCAGTAATTTAACAACAGTCATCATTAACAAATTTCTTTCAGGTATAGTATTTGTCTTTCTCCTATTGCAAATGATCTATTGAAAACATTTAAAAGACATTTTATGAAACATATGCTCAATTTGCTGGCCGTATTATCCTTTGTGATGATACTTGGAGCCTGCAGTAAAGACACTTATGATAATGGTTCAAACCAGCCTACTCCAACACCTGGATTCATGGCGAATCTTTCGGGGGTACAGGAAACACCACCTAACAGCTCAACAGCTACGGGATCCTTCATTGCCAGTTATGACAGTTACACAAAGACACTTACATATAGTATTACATATGCGGGCCTCACTCCAACTGCAGGGCATATTCATAAAGGAGCTGTGGGCGAAAGCGGGCCTGTTGAATTCACACTTGGGTCAGTCACCTCTTCACCTATTACAGGAGTTATCACTTTGACCGATGCGCAGGTGATGGATCTTGATAAGGGATTGTATTATGTGAATCTTCATACAACAGCTTACCCCGACGGAGAGATCCGGGGACAGATCGTTCATTCAAAATAAAAGAAAAGTCAAATAAAAAAGGTTTTACCAGCTGCGGTAAAACCTTTTCACAAACTATAAAACGACTTACATTTTTGGAAGCAATACGTGATCCACAACATGTATCACACCATTGCTTTGATTGACATCCCTGATCGTAATGGCAGACATTCCTCCTTTCTCATCCCATATGATTATTTTATTCCCTTTCATAGAAGCATAAAGGTTTCCGCCGGCAACCGTTTTCAAAGTTGCTTTACCATTCCCGGCTTTGATCATACCTGCGAGTGCAGCTGATGATATACGACCTGCAACAACATGATATGTCAGAACACCTGTTAATGCAGGTTTATTTTCCGGCTTCAATAAATTATCAACCGTACCTGCAGGCAATAATTTGAATGCTTCATTTGTTGGCGCAAAAACGGTGAATGGCCCTGCACCCTGCAGTGTTTCAACAAGCCCCGCTGCTTTTACAGCAGCAACAAGTGTTGTGTGGTCTTTACTGTTAACAGCATTTTCAATGATATTCTTTGTTGGATACATGGCAGCGCCGCCAACCATCACTGTTTTTTCTGCATCCATTTTTGAATCCATCTGGGCAAATGAACTATTGGCAAAAAATAACATTGCCGCAATGAGCGAAAGATTTTTAATTTGTTTCATGATCTTTGTTTTTGATTTTATTGTTCCAGTTATCTACGCCATCTTTTATCCATTGGATTTCTTTTCCGGAAATATTTTTTATACCAATAAAAAAAGCGGCCGTTGCCGCTTTATAGTATCATGAAGGAATGTATCAGTAATCATTGCCCGGTTTCTTTTTTTCATCAGGCTTACTAAGGGTTGCCTTGGGTTTAATTTCTTTATCGTCTTTTTTGGGAGGATTGTTCTTTTGAGAAGTATCCGTTTTCTTTCCAGCCCCATCATCAAAAAGTACTTTACTGGCATTACCACTGCCATCATTGAAAAAATCGCCACCATCCGAATTACTGTCATCCTGGTTATTCAGGCTGTCACCGCTGTTGAGAATATTATTGAATGCTGCCGGATCTGCAAAAATGGGATCTCCTTTCAGTTCTGCGGGCTCGATGAATTTTGCCAGTTTTCCCAAACCCAATCTTTTGTCAGCATAAATCTTGCTCATAAAAAGCCCCCAGTTTGGTGCCGACATCTCAGCACCACCACCATTATTCTGGTAAATAGGAATGAACGGATCTTCACAACCTACCCATGTGCCTGCAAGCAATTCAGGTGTATAACCGATGAACCACCCGTCTGTATTACCATTGGTTGTACCTGTCTTACCTGCTTTATCAACAGGTATCTTATAGCTGTTGATCCTGCGTGCAGTACCGATGGCAATAACGCCTTCCATCATCTTCACCATGGTATATGCATCCGATTCTCCCACCACCTGCTTGCTTTGTGCCACCGGGAAATCCTGTATCAGGTTACCATATTTGTCTTCGATCCTTGTGAGGAATACCGGTTCTGTATTATATCCTTTATTGGGGAACATAGTGAATGCCTGCAGCATCTCGAGCATGGGTATTTCTGCAGAACCCAATGCTATGGACGGATATGGAGGCAGTTTGGTTTTGATACCACATTGCGCAGCAAACTCAAGTGTTCTTTTTACACCTATGATAGCCATCAGGTGCCAGGCAGCACCATTCACTGACCATGCCAGGCAATTAGCCATAGTTCCTCCTCTTGTGCTGATCGTTTTGCCACTCAATGTAAGCGGGCCTCCTTCAATATATGTTGACGGAGTGTAGCCGGCATCTGTAACTGCGAGGGTATACAACAATGGTTTGAATGTTGAGCCTACCTGTCTTTTTGCTGTAACGTGATCGAACTTGAACCATTTGTAGTTGATACCGCCCACCCAGCTTTTTATTTCACCGGTGACGGGATCCATCACAGCGAATGATGTCTGTAGTAATTGCTTATGATACCTGATCGAATCAAAGGGGGTCATCACGGTATCTTTTTCATGTTTTGCATTACCCGCCCAGCTGAATATCTTCATCTTCACCGGCACATCAAAAGATTTGCGTATCTCTTCAGGTTTAAATCCATCTTCCTCCATGTGTTTCCAGCGGTCAGTGAATTTCATAGCCGCTTCGATCACATTCTCATGTCCCTTCCACATCTTATCACCACGCAATTTGAAATAACCATCCAGTTTCTTTTGTACAACGGGCATATGCTGCTCCACGGATTCCTCAGCATATCTCTGCATACGTGAATCGATGGTTGTATATACTTTCAATCCATCCCTGTAAATATCATAGGGGTCGCCTGTCTTCGGGTTCTTATGTGTCTTTGCCCATTCTCTCAAAACACCTACCAGTACCGACCTGTAATAAGGAGCGATACCTACATTCTCATCAATGATCTTGTAATTTGTTATTAATGGTTTTGCTTTCAGGCGTTCTGCTTCCTGCTCGGTCAGGTAATGCTGGTGTGCAACCACCATCTGGTTGATAACGGTATTGCGCCGATCGATAGATCTTTTAGGTGACCTGATGGGATCATAGATAAATCCTTTCAGCATACCGATCAATACGGCTGCTTCTTCTATCTTAAGATCAATAGGTTCTTTCTGGAAATATGTTCGTGATGCATTTCTTATACCATATACATTTCCCCATGGAGCCCGGTTCAGGTATAATGTAAGTATCTCTTCTTTTGTAAAGTTCCGTTCAAGTTTTACAGCAACAATCCATTCTTTTAATTTATCAATGCCTCTTTTAAAGATATTGCCCCTTCCCTGTCCCAGCATCATCTTTGCTACCTGCTGGGTGATCGTACTTCCACCTCCCTGTGTTCCGGCAGTGAATACAACACGGGCCAATGCCTGTGCATCAATGCCGGAATGCTCGTAAAAGCGTTCATCTTCTGTTGCAATGAGTGCGTGAATGACATTGGGTGATATTTCATTATACTTTACTTCACTCCTGTTCTCTGAATAGTATTTACCCATCAATACACCATCACTGCTGATGATCTCGCTGGCAAGATCAGCTTCAGGGTTTTCCAGTTCTTTGATGGATGGCATCTTGCCAAACAATCCAAAGTTTGCACAAAGCAGCATCAGGACGAATAATCCGAATCCCAGAAAAAATAAACGCCAAAGAATTCTTACAGAACGGGCCATAGATCATTACGATTTTGAGGAATAATATATACTAACGGTTACCTGGCTTAGAATTTACCGGGATACTGGTTATTTAAAAGTGTTTTATAGGCATTCATATCCTTTCCTGTTTTCAATATCTGCAGGTTGCTGTCAGAAATGACAATGAAAGAATATTTGTTCGGTTGCAGCCACGACACTTCTGTTGCTGCGGCTTTTTTTACTTTATCGTAATATGCAACTGCGTCATCAGCATCAATGAAAGTTTCAAATACCAATAAAGTTTTATCAGCATCAAGTGCGTCTTTGTTGATCGTGATCGGCTTGTTGTAATAATTTTCCCTGTTATACCTTACAAATGCGTTCTTTGCTTCATTCACATATACTCCATCCACTTTATCCAGTATCATCACAACATAATGAGAGGCATCCGGATCCCACTTGAATGCGCCACTTACCATAGAAGGAGGAGTTGGGATCGTTTGGTTGCTTTGTACCGGCGGTTTGTTCACCGGTGCAGTAACTTTTACAACTTCAGGTTTTTTCTCAGGTGCCTTCTGAATAACTACTGTGTTATTATCTGACAGGAATATTTTATCTTCTTCATCTCTTGTTATCTGCAGCTGGGCAAGGTATGCTTCGATCTCTGTTCTCCTTTTCAGTACATCGATCATTGTTTCGGCTTTTGCTTTTAAAGGCGATGTTGGATACAATGTGATTATATCAGTTAACACCAGTATGGCATTGCTGTCGTTCTTTTGCTTGATATAATTGATCGCTTCAATATAAAGCAGCTGTGGTGTCCAGTAATTCTTTCCATAAACACTGTCAGCCTGTTTCTTTGCTGCAATGGCTTCATCAAATTTACCCTCAATGAACAGATCATAGATAGCAGCATAACGCTTTGTTACTTCAGGCGTTTTTGCATTTGCATCTGTTGAGAAAGATGGGTTGGTAAGTTTATTGGCAGATGTGCTTCCTGCAAAATTTGATGTAAGCAGGTTCTTGTAATAATCAGCTTTTGCAGTATTGCCAAGTTTATTGTAACAGAAATACAAGCCGAGGTATACTTCACCATCCAGTAACTTATCAGGAAAACGCTGCAAATACGTTTCATAAGTATTGATGGCTTCCTTATAATCTTCCAGGTCGTTCTGGAAAAGCTTCGCCAGCGTGATCATTGCCTTTGAAATCATACTGTTGCTGCTGTCGATTTGTTCAGGAGACATCGGCAGGTTGCCCATCATTGCATCATAACTATATTCAAGCGGTTTTGTTGCAGTTGCTGTACCTGTAGTTGGTTTTGTTGCATTCAACGGATCATCAATGTTGACATTGGGATTCAGGCTTGCTCCTATAACGGCAGATTTGCGGCGCCAGTTGTCAACGTTATCCCTTTTCCCCCACCTGGATTTGAAATCACTATAGCCTCTTGACTTTGAATTTGCATTATAAAAGTACCATTCACCTTTGGAAGCTGATGCAAAAAGATCCTGCTGTTCATTGCTCTTACTGTTAAGGAAAGTGATCGGTGAATTTCCGAAATCATCCTCTCCTTTTATTCCATTTTCTTTCCTGTACTTTTTAAGGATCTTGCGAATGAATGCTTCTCTTTCTGCTGCAGGCATTCTTGCAACCATCTGGAGACTGTCTTCCCGTTCAATGATATTCAACTGCGCAACGATATTTGCCAGTGAGCTTTTTCTCGCATTGATCTTTTCTGCCACATCTTTCAAAGAAGGATCGTCCAGCTGAAGGCTGTCGTAATAAGCTGACGCTTTTTTATATTCACGTTCATTATATGCAATATCAGCAAGCTGGAGAAATGCTTTGTTCCTGTACCCTGCATTGGCTTCGTTGTATTTAACGCTTTTCAGGAAATAGGTTTTCCCATTTGTCGTATCGGGCTTCTGCAGCGTCATCTGTCCAACAGAATAATAGATGATATCACGGTATGCTTCATAACGATCTTTCTTTGCCATCTTCAATAACCTCGAGATACTGTTTTCCAGTTCCCGCACATTACCATTGTCACGGAACATCTTTGCATCATTCAATCTTGCATAGATATCCATTACGGGATCAACTGTATGCTTTGATGCTTTGGCATAATAAGCTGATGCTTTATCATACTGTCCACCCATTTCATACATCTGACCCAGCAGGTATTCCCACCTTGACCTGTCCTGTTTGGTATCTGCATTGCTCAGGGCTTTTTCAAGATGAACGGCTGAGCTGTCATACATTTCCTGCATATAGAACCAATATGCGTTCACTTCTTCCAGGTCGTTCTTCAAACGCTGGGGAAGATTGGGATCATTCATTAAGATATTGATCATCCCTGCCGCATCGCCATATTCGCCTTTATCTGTGAGTGTGCGTGCAAGCCATATCAATGCATCATTCCTGCTTGGCGGAAGTGTAAGCACTTTCTGAACAACATTTCTTTTTTCTTTATTGGCAATGGAAAGAATACTTGACTGGGCTGATTCATTTGCTCCTACGATCCTGTTATCATCTTCTTTTTTCTTGCGGGGAAAAAGATTGTAATTGATGAACTGGAAGGTAAGTGCAGCAGAATCGAATTCTTTCCTGAAATAATAAGATTTGCCAATCAGCAGGTACATATTGTCCACCCAGTCCGTTCTCAGGTCATGCAGCAATATGCCTGCAGTTGCCTTGTAAATAACGGAATCAAGTTCTGTTTTTTGTGAAGCTGTATTTTCAAGCGAATAGGGATAGAACGACAGCAACTTTGCATAGTCATCCTTATTGGAGATCTTGGCTCTTTCAATTACCGTGTTGATCTTATTATTGGCATTGAAGTAATAGTTGTAGTGCGTAACATTATTCTGGATAAAGCGCCTGAAAGTGGTGAATTTCTTGTCGGCTGTTTTTTCAGAAGCCAGTTGCTTTTCTTCATATTTATCAGGTTTTTTTTCCTTGCCAAAAGGGTCGAAGGTCCAGGTTGGCTGTGCATATGATTTATTGGAAAATATACCGAGGATTAGAAATAGAGGTATGAAAAAATGCTTTCTGTATGGCATGAATAAAGAAAATTATATAATGGTGCTAAATATCGGTTTTTTTTCGCAATCTCCCGCTCAAAGTTAAAGATTGGAAGATGCAATTTTATATGAATAACTTTAGTAAATATGTTAAATGTGACTGATGTTTCCCGGTATTATATTTGTCGCGTCTAATATGCTGCTGAATGCACGCTCTTTGTTACTTTTAACGCTCAAAATCTGATTTTATGGCGAAGATCGATCCAAATAATACGCTAAAACGGCTCCGCAATCATTACAGGCTGGTGGTGATGAACGAGGATACTTATGAGGAAGTGGTTAAGTTCAAACTTACCCGTTTAAGTGTATATGTGGTGATGAGTACCTTATTTATTTTGATGGTTGGTCTTACTGCTTCCCTGATCATATTCACGCCATTAAGGTATTATTTACCAGGCTCCGGTTACGGGGATGCCAAGCAAATGAGGGAGTACAGGATGCTGAAGATGCGGACTGATTCAATGGAACAGGCACTTAATCAGCAACATAAATATTTTGAAGATCTGCATAAAGTTTTAGAGGGAAATATAGTGAGAATGGACACTACAAAGCTGGAAATGCCCAAGTTGGAAAATACGGACGATTAGACTAAAACGTCAAAAAATGCGTTAAAACATAAGAATAGGCTTTGTTTAACATCCAAAACTATGAATATGTTTACTTCGAAATCCAGGTCATCCTATGCAGAGACCCCGGTGGGATCTACTACCATCATTGGCGCAGGCGCGGTAATATCAGGTAATATTGAAAGCGTTGGCGATATCAGGATAGATGGCATTCTCAAGGGAAACCTTACATGTAAATCAAAAATATTACTTGGCCCCGAAGCCGTGATCCAGGGTGATATCATCGCCAACCAGGCAGATATACTTGGCAAAGTGCTGGGAAAAGTAAAAGTAAACGACCTTTTATACCTCCATGGAAAAGCAGTTGTTGAAGGAGATATCCAGACAGCCAAATTGCAGATAGAATCAACTGCAAGTTTTAATGGCGAATGTCATATGGGCGCCAATATTGTTGAGCTAAGTAGCGTAGATTTGGGTAAAGCAGTTAATGAGTAAACCTGACAATAATTTCTTGTGGAAATATGCCGGCATGGCAACACAATTTCTCGTGGCCATCGGTATAGCTGTATATGGAGGCATCTGGATAGACAGGTGGCTTAAATTAAAAAATCCGTTAGCTGTTTGGGTTTTACCTTTGCTGGTGATAACCGGGGTGATCGTTAAGATCATCAGGGATACATCCAGGAAAAAATAAAACTCATTCATGAAACCTACTGACCGTTTGGTATTACCATTGTTCTTACTTGCTTCCATCATTACCATTCTTATCTTCCTATTATCATCAACTTTACAGAAATACAATATCGACAGCAGTGTATTGCTTGCTGCCAATGCGATATTATTTGTGATCAGCATCTTTTCTTTCTTTATACAGAAAAAAGGATTACAGAATAAAAATCCCCATGCATTTGTCCGAAGCGTAATGACGGGCATGATGAGCAAGATGATCATTTGTGTTGTTGCTGTTTTTTTGTATGTTTATTTAAGCGGGAATGGTTTTAATAAACGTGCAATATTCATTGCCTTGTTTTTGTATTTGATATACCTTGCTGTGGAAGTTTCTGTATTGATGAAAATGAACAAGAATAAAAAAGCAGATGGCTAAGCAAGAAGTTCCGCTTCATCAACTCCAGTCATATTTGCCTGAAGGGAGTTTTGAAGATGTCCATTATTATTTACAGCATTACAAAGTTCATTTAACTGTAACCCGTCAACGTCAAAGCATCCTCGGAGATTACCGTCATGCGCATGATGGCAAGACGCACCGCATCAGCATCAACGGCAACCTTAACAAATACAATTTCCTCATCACTTTATTACACGAGCTTGCGCACCTCTTCACCTATGAGCGTTATGGGCACAGGGTTCAGGCGCATGGGCGGCAATGGAAAGATGAATTCAAAAAGATACTTGTGCAGTTCCTTCAGAAAAAAATATTCCCGCTAGAGATCGAATCAACATTAATGGAATCGCTGAAGAACCCAGCAGCAAGCAGTTGCGGGGATGAGAAATTATTAAGAGTACTCAGGAATTATGATGCGAAAAGAGATGGAATATTCTTAGTTGAACAATTGAAGACTGGCGATACATTTAAAATAAAGGGCAACAGGGTTTTTATAAGAGGTGAGAAAATAAGAACGCGTTATAAGTGTATGGAGCTTTCTACAAAGAAATGGTTTTTGTTCAGCGGGGTTTATGAAGTGACAAAGCTGTAGACTGGTTTAAAATGTTTAGGAATTCATCCGGTATCTATTAACCGGCATCTAGTATTCACAAAACCTCAGTTCATTTCCATTATTGTCCACGATCCTGAATTCTTTCTTCATCCTTGCATTATTTTTCAACTCCCCTCCCGGCCCGATCATATCCATAGAACAGAATTTGGAATACAGATCTGCCACATTATTATCGAATATGCAACATCCGGCAGCAATAAAATTCCGTTTGTCAGGTTCAAAAAAATGAATCTCTATCTCATCTTTTTTTACGATCAGGTAATTACCAAGATATTGTGTAATGAACTTAAGCTTATCCTTATAAAAAAGATTTGTCTCTGACAGACTGAGCGCTGGTAATATGGGAGCTATTTTCTGGAGCATTGTCTAAGGATAAAAATATCGGCTTAGTTTTAATACAAAAATCACTTATTTTCGATTATAATTGATCAAACGTTTGGGTACAGATTACAAATACAGCGAAGAAGAATTGGTGGCCTTGCTGCAACGCAGGGACCAGAAAGCATTTTCATACCTGTATGATAATTATTCCGGTGCCCTGAATGGTATTATCTGCAGGATGGTTGAGGAAGTCCAGTTATCCGAAGATATCCTGCAGGAGGCATTTGTCAAGATATGGAATAATTTTTCTCAATACGACAGTAGCAAGGGAAGGCTCTTTACCTGGATGATCAACCTCACCAGGAATTTAACGATTGATACACTGCGCAGTAAAGGTTATAAAAAGCAACGAAAAATCTCAAAGGATGAAAATTCCGTAAGTAATTACCAGGATAAGAGTTCCGGTGCAGACAAATTTGACACCCTTGGACTGCGCAAACAGGTGGCCAATCTTAAACCCGAACAAAAAAGTATTATTGACCTTGCTTATTTCAATGGGTATACACAGGAAGAGATCTCCAAAGAAATGGGCATACCCTTAGGCACCGTCAAAACAAGAATGAGATCAGCCATTATTGAATTAAGAAAAATGTTGGAATATAATTAAGTGGATATAAAAGATATCATATCATCCGGTGTGCTCGAGCTATATGTTCTCGGAATGACAACTGAGCAGGAAGCTGCTGAAATAGCGGTATGGGCCCAGCAATACCCGGAAGTAGCAGCTGAGATCGCGGCTATTGAGTCGGGATTGGAAACTTATGCCATGATAAATGCCATTCCGGCAAAAGCATCTACCAAAGAAAAAGTCTTTATTGAGATCAACTCTCCGTATACCCGTTCAACTACATCCCCTGCAAAAGTTGTTAGCATAAGTTCATCCTGGAAATATGCAGCGGCAGCGGCTATTTTATTATTGATAGGAAGTATTGTGTTTAATATCAGTTATTATAATAAATACCAGGCTGCCAATAAAGATTATGAAGCAGCGGTATTTGAAAAGAACCGGGCAAATGAACAACTTACCGCATTGGAACAAGCTAATAATGACATGAAGAATGATCTCAGTGTTGTACAAAGCAGGTATAGCCAGCCTGTATCATTAGACGGGCAGCCAGCTGCCCCGGATGCAGCGGCAAAAATATTTTGGATGAAAGATTCGCATGAAGTTTATATTGATCCAAGTAATTTACCTGAACCACCTAAAGGCATGCAATACCAGTTCTGGGGATTTGTTGATGGCAAACCTGTTGATGGTGGTATGATCGTTTTTACCAGGAAAGGAGATAAGTACCGCATTCAAAAAATGAAATCATTTGGCAAAGCTGAAGCATTTGCCGTTACACTTGAAACCGAAGGAGGCCATCCTCAGCCTCAAGGGCAGGTGTATGTTTATGGGAAAATGTAACTCCCGCTTGTATTCCAGCTACAAAAATACCGTAATTAATATTACCTTTAATCTGTTCAAAAAAGGTAAAACCTGCCTTATGCGTACATCGGCCATGACATTGATTCTTTGTGTATTGACCTTCTTATGCCTGGGCCAGGCACCGGTTATCAATTCATTTTCTCCCACATCAGGTAACATAGGAACTACAGTAACGATCAATGGAAGCGGTTTTGATGCAACTCCTGCCAATAATATCGTTTTCTTTGGTGCAGTAAAAGCAACTGTAACTTCGGCTTCGGCCACTTCACTGGATGTAATAGTTCCGGCAGGCACTACTTATCAACCAATATCTGTAACTACGAATACGTTAACGGCTTATTCAACTTTATCATTCAATGTAGTATTCAGCAATGGCACACCGATCACTACCAATTCCTTTCCAGGCGCAGCCAGCACAGGTGAATTGATTCCAGGTTCTTCCAAAAATTTTACGACCAGTGATCTTGACGGTGATGGTAAACCTGATATTATTTTTTGGGCAAGGTTTGATTCTCTTGGCATATGCAGGAATACCAGCTCCGCTAACAGCATATCCATTGCTGCAAAAAAATGTTTTTTCGTAGGCATGAATATCTCCAGTTATTCGATAGCGGACTATGATGGCGATGGCAGACCGGACATTACCGTGGTTTCTCCTTTAAGTCAAATAAGAATATTGAGGAATACAAGCAGCCCGGGTAACATTTCATTTGCTTCATTCATAACTGTACCAACAACTGCAAGCCAGCCTCAATGTGTTGTTTCCGGTGACGTTGATGCTGATGGGAAGATCGATCTTGTCATTTCGAGTAATACTGATTCTTCAGTATTAATATTCAAAAACACAACAACAGGAAACAATATTTCTTTTGCCGCGGCTCTGAGTTACAGAACAGGCAAATGGCCGGTCTCAGTTGCATTGACAGACCTGGATGGAGACTTGAAGCCAGACATCATCACAACCAATAATCAATCCAATACGATCTCCATTTTAAAAAACAGCAGTTCTTTGAATAATATATCATTCGATCCCAAAACAGATATTGCAACTGGTGCTGAACCGCTCTGCATCACTGTTGCTGATCTTGATGCTGATCTGAAAAATGACCTGGTTGTAGCCAATAGAGGCGCCCATAGTATCTCAACTTTCCTGAACAGCAGCAGCATTGGTAATATTTCTTTTACTCCCAGGACAGATCATATTATTACCATGGATCCGGATACTTATCCTTCGAGTCTGGCAGCCGGAGATATTGATGGAGATGGCAAGATTGATATATTGGCTGGCTGCTACGTAGAGATCTTTTTACACCCGGCCGGCAACATGCTTATATTAAAAAATAATGGCTCACAAGGAACCATTTCTTTTGAAGGCAGTATTGCATACCCCTCAAATATAGAGCTGTATAGTGTTTTTTTCTGCGATATGCAAGGCGATGGGAAACCTGAGATCTTGAGCATTGCTCACAGTGATATCAGCGCCATTTACAACATACGTCAGAATAAAGTAGGTGATCCCGTAAATATCATGTTATGTCCGCCGGTCACAAATACTGTGATCAGTTCTACTCTTACAGGACCTAGTTATCAATGGCAGGTAAGTACAGACAGTGTTAACTATACCAATATTATTAATACAGGATATTACAGCGGCGCAAATTCATCTGCACTTCAACTGATAAATCTTCCCTCATCTTCTTATGGCAATTTATACCGTTGTGTTGTAAATGGTTCCAATAGCGAAGTATACCGCATCTTTTTTCAGAATAGCTGGCTAAGATGGACAGGCGAGCATATAGACTGGGAAGATGCATCAGGCTGGAGTTGTGGCACAGTGCCCGATGCAAATACAGATGTTATCATTACCAACAATGCTTCAATCATATTGAATTCAAATACCACCATAAGAAGTTTGTATATCAGTCCAGGTGCAACATTAACAATTGGTGCTGGTTTCAACCTCACTGTATTGCATTAAGAAAAAACAACTATAAAGCCGGGACTTGTAACGACCATCTTCAACCGCAGGTACTAAATATGTGATGAGTGAAATGTAGTACGCATATTCTCCTGCAATTTCCAGTTTAAAAAATGTAAATTTATTCATCCAAAGGTAACCTGCCTTATGAATAAATTGATTTCAACACTCCTGTTTTTATTTTTTACTGTTATAGCAATAGCACAGGTTCCTGTTATATCATCATTCTCACCATTATCAGGTAATATAGGTTCAACTGTTACAATAACAGGTTCCAATTTTGATGCAAGCCCTGCAAACAATATTGTATACTTTGGCGCATCCAGAGCAATTGTATCAGCTGCATCAGCAACGTCTTTAGATGTACTGGTTCCGGGTGGTGCAGGATATGGGAATATTTCTGTGACCGTGAATGGCCTCACCGCATATTCATCATTGAAATTCCCAACAAGTTTTCAGGGCGGTGAATTGGGGCCAACTGCATTTGAAAGTACCTGGGGATTCGGCAATGTCGGGGCTGTTGCAACTTCCTGGGATTTTGCAGATCTTGATGGAGATGGTAAACCTGAGTTTGGAGTGTATGAAAATGGTATGAATTTGCCTGATGGAGACACTATAGCTATTTACAGGAACACATCAACAAATGGCATTATTTCCTATGGTCAAAAATTCAAGATACCGTTGCCGGCACCTGAGGATGTAAACCGGATCATCTTTAAAGATGCGGATGGCGATGGGAAATCTGACCTGTTTGCTTTTCCCCAGGGAGGATATTGGAACGTTTACAGGAATACAAGCACAGCAGGCAGTTTATCTTTTGCCCCAAAAGTGCCAATAAGTGTTGATGTACCTCAAAATGTATTGTGGGGAGATTTCGACGGCGATGGAAGAACTGATATTGGTTTATGCCATGGTACACTGGACATTCTTCTAAATACTTCATCTGTTGGAAACATAAGTTTTAATACAACCCCGGCATATACTGCTTATTCAGTATCAAATGCAACAGCAACAGATATAGATGAAGATGGAAAAACCGACCTGGTTGTTGTTACAGGAAATATTTTACATGTGATGAGGAATACCAGTAGCGGTGCCGGGTCTACCAGCTTCACAAGCATGGATCTTCCATTATTATCTGAGCCTTCAGGTTTATTCATAGGCGATCTTGATGGTGATCATAAAGAGGATATCATATTAATAAGTAATGGAAGCTTTTCCATCTTTAGGAATTCTTCTGTACCTGGTGCTACTTATTTTATTGCAAGGGATGACAGGACAATAAACAACTATAATTATAATTTCTACGACGTTGATGGCGATACAAAACCGGACATTGTTGGAGGACATGTAGGACAAAACTGGAATGCAGATTCGATCGGTATTTTTAAAAATACCAGTACAACAGGGAATATCAGTTTTAATGATTATGTACCTTACCGCTCTTCTCCCTTTATGTCAATAGGTAGTATGCTTGCAGGGTTTGCTGATCTGGATGCTGATGGAAAATCTGAAATACTTACTTTTTTAGGAGCTGATTTTACAACTTCACTTGGCTGTTTAAAAAACAGGGCTGGTGAACCGCGAATAATTGATTTCACTCCCACCAATGGCGTAGCAGGAACTGTAATAAATATAACAGGCTATAATTTGGGAAGTACAAATGCTGTAACCATAGGTGGCATACCGGTTAGTTCCTTTACAGTTATAAATACAAATACTGTATCAGCTGTTACTGCTGTGGGATCAGCAGGTATGGTGGTTTTAACTACGCCGTATGGCATCGATTCCGTTGCTTCCTTTAATACCCCTTTTATCAGTTCATTTTTACCAATCAGCGCAGGCCCCGGAGCAACTTCACAGACTTCCACTGTAACTATAAAGGGTAAAAACCTTTCTTCGGTTTCAGCTGTCAGTTTTGGTGGTGTACCTGCTGCTTCATTTACATTGATATCCGATACACTAATGACAGCAACAGTTAGTGATACAGGTTCTACGGGAAGCCTGGCAGTGACTGGTCCATATGGTATTGCAACACGCGCTGGTTTTTATTTCGCCGGAGCGTCGATCACTGAACTTTGCCCACCTGCTGCATCTATAACATTCGATGCCTTTGCCGGGTTTACATACTATAAGTGGCAGGTAAGATCAGGCAATACTGCTTTTATTGATGTATCTGATGACATCAATTATAATGGCAGTAATACCCCAACATTGCATTTAACGAATATTCCTTCCTTCTGGAACGGTAATATATACCGGTTCCTGGTATCCAATAGTCCTAATTACTGGTCTTCATTTAGTTCACCGATCTATATGATCAAGTTTACAGATCGCTGGATTGGTTCGGTGAGTTCGGCCTGGGAAGATCCTGCTAACTGGAGTTGTGGTACTGTTCCCGATGCAGGCACTGATGTTATTATTAATAGTGGGGCTGTGGTAACATTGAATTCCAATACTACGATCAGGAGTTTATCAATTAGCCCCGGTGCAACATTGACCATCGCAGCTGGTGTTAACCTTACAATATTGCATTAAGATATCTCAAAATAAAAAAAGCCCGGAATAATTTCCGGGCTTTTAAATAACTGTTATTTTTTTACAAGCGAATCTTTCTTTTCCAAAGCAGCAGGTTCAGCTGGCTTATTCATATTCATCATCTTCATCATTTCCTGGGGATTCGCATAACCCCAATGTTCAACTGCTTTACCATTCACCCATTTAACAACATCCACGCTTGTTTGGTCAAGTGCAGTATTTGCAGGCCTACCCATACTGGCGTCCTTGGTTGTGCCCGTCATGTGTACCAAGGTAAAATTATAATCACCTGAAGCAGATGTAGCTTCCGCAATCGCATCAAATTTTAAATTTGAAAAATGATTGTGTATATCCGCCAGTACTTTTTTCACACTGTCTCTTCCCTTAACATCTCCCATATCCATGTGATCAACTATATCTTCTGCAATAAATTCATCTACCTTACTCATATCCCCGCTTTCAATCCCGGCATAAACCATCATAACATGGTCTTTATGCGATACTGTCTTTGCAGTGTTTTCAGTTTTGGCGGCATCATTACATGAAATAGCGGTGGATAGTAATACGATCGCCGCCAGCAATAATTTTTTCATAATTAAATATTTTGGTGAATTGATCCGGTAAGGTAGGATGTATTCAGAAAAAATACAATAACTGGAAGTGAAGGTGCATAAATAAAAAACCCCAACATAAGTTGAGGCCTTGTACTCGGGATGGGAGTTGAACCCACACTCGCATTGCTGCGAACAGGATTTTAAGTCCTGCGTGTCTACCAGTTCCACCACCCGAGTGACACGATTGTTGAAAAAAAATCCCGAACAATGTCGGGACGATTTCTGAGCGGAAGACCGGGCTCGAACCGGCCACCCCGACCTTGGCAAGGTCGTGCTCTACCAAATGAGCTACTTCCGCTTGATGATTAAAGATTTATATAAACCTTTAATATTATAAAGAACTGTTCCTTTTTTTAGGACTGCAAAAATAAGGGTTGTTGCCTAAAAAAAACAAATAATTATTTGTACTTGGGATCGTATAAAGTATTTTCAGGCACTTTCACTTCGGGCTTTCCTTTGTAACGGTGTGCATATAAACTATAACAGCCACCCAATACAAATGCTACGATGATGAACACCTGGCAAAACCAGATAAAACGGGAAGAAGACACCCAGCTATAGGTAAAATCTTTGCCTTTGTTATCTATAATTTCCTGTTGCATAAGCTGTTGATTTTCGCTGCAAAAATAAGGGCTTCAGGTCAAAAAAACTTATTTGTCACCAACAATTTCCAAAAAGCTATTCTTCCTTTTTATAAAATGATCCCATGCAATGGAACCATGATACCAGCCTGTAAAATTCCGGTTCTTCTTTCTTTCAATAACACGGCCATGTTTTTCAAACAACAGCCATTTTAAAAAATGCAGGTGCGCCTTTATAACAGAAAAGAAAAAACCGGGGTCCCCACCCAATAAACTTTTCCATGCTGCAGTTGCATCTAGTAAGACCCTGAATGGGAGCTTCCAGCATGCAGTCCGCCGGGGAAGATTTTTATATAACATCACAAGGTTGTTCCTGAAATTTAAAAATGTCTTCCGGTTATTCCCTTTGGGCAATGTGCCGCCACCCACATGATACACAACAGATCTCGGCTGAACAAATACTTTGTATCCTGATAACTGGAACCTCCAGCAGAGATCGATCTCTTCCTGGTGGGCAAAGAAGAATTCATCCAGTCCACCCAGTTCATGATAAGCCCGGGCTTTTACAAACAATGCCGCACCACTTGCCCAGAAACATGCTTCCGTAGAATCGTATTGCCCTTTATCCAGTTCACAGACATCAAATACCCTTCCCCTCGTGAATGGATAGCCGAATTCATCTATCCAGCCTCCGCATGCTCCTGCATATTCAAATTGATTCTTATTACCGTAAGCAAGTATCTTGGGCTGGCAGGCCGCTATCAATGGATCAGATTCCATCAGGCTTATGACCGGCTCGATCCAATGTGAAGTGACTTCTACATCACTGTTCAGCAAAACGTAATAATCCGCCTTTACCTGCTCCAATGCAGTATTGTATCCTTTTGCAAAACCTTCATTGCTTTTATGGATGAGCAATTCAACTTCAGGAAAATTATTTTTCAAGAAAGACACTGAATCATCTGTAGAAGCATTGTCTGCAATGATCACTCTTTTATTCTCATATGTACTTGCCATCACCGAAGGAATGAACTGCTCCAGGAATTTTCTTCCGTTCCAGTTCAATATAACGATGGCCACTGATGGTAAATTCATTCGATTGCAGTACTAATATTAACTGTAATTACACAAACATAAACCATTTTACATTTTACATTCTAAATTTTACAATTTACATTTACCTATGTTTTCCAACCTTTTTAATTGGCGCAGCGGGCTTGCCATCGTGGCAATAGCCATCGTCATTGGCACCATTTTCTATTCACAATATATTGCCAGGAAGATCGCTACGGATGAAAGAAAAAAGGTGAATGTTTGGGTGCAATCATTGAAAACAAGGGCAACCACCACAGACGGGTCTGCATTGGCCCTGACAAATATCATTACATCTGAGAACACAGATATACCCATCATTGAGACAGATGAGAACGATAATCCATCGGGTGCATGGCTGAACCTTGATACCAATCTCACCAAAACAGATACGAATTACCTCAGAAAAAAACTAACCCAGTTCAAAAAAGAAAATGATGCAATTGAAGTAGTGGTAAGCAATGATCCGTTAATCAAGAACAAATACTATTACGGCGACTCTGAACTTTTGAAAGAAGTTCGGTACTATCCCCTCATACAGTTATTCATTGTTACATTGTTCATCATCATCACGCTTGTTGCCATATCTACACGGAACAAATCAACCCAGAACCAGGTATGGGCAGGAATGGCCAAGGAAACAGCACACCAGCTCGGTACCCCAATAACATCCCTGGAAGGCTGGGTGGAGATGCTGAAAGAATCGGGAACTTCAGAAAAGATCGTAACGGAAATGAACAAAGATGTTGAAAGGCTGAAACTGGTGAGTGACCGGTTCGGGAAGATCGGCAGCACACCTCAACTGGAAGAAACAAATATTGTGGAGCAGGTAGAATATATGGTAGCCTATATAAAAAGACGGGCAACAAATAAAGTCAGTTTCACAATTGATAAACCGTCAGATGATATTACGGCAATGATCAATGCCCCGCTTTTTGATTGGGTGATCGAAAACCTGTTAAAGAATGCACTGGATGCACTGGAAGGACAGGGCGCCATCAATATCAGCATTAAAAATGAATCAACGCAAGTATTGATAGATGTTTCGGATACAGGGAAAGGGATCAGCAAAAAAAATATTGCCAATGTTTTCAAACCCGGGTTTACCACGAAAAAACGTGGATGGGGACTTGGGCTTTCACTCAGCAAACGTATCATTGAACAATATCACAGGGGAGAATTATTTGTAAAACACAGTGAATTAGGAAAAGGAACCACATTCAGGATCGTTCTAAGGAAATAACCAGCAATTTCCTCATCAACTTTGGCAACATATCAACTTATCAATTAAATTTGCCTTCTCAAAATGCGGCGATGGCGAAATTGGTAGACGCACTACTTTGAGGTGGTAGCGCCCGAAAGGGTGTGGGAGTTCGAATCTCCTTTGCCGCACGCTAAAAACCGGAACAAATGTTTCCGGTTTTTTATTGCCAGTTTGTTGACTGAAAAGCATTATTATTAATTAATTTGTAGACGATAAAAAAGAATTGATGGCAAATGAAATAAAATGCCCCAACTGCGGGCACCAGTTCGAACTCAATGAAAGCCTCAAGAACGAGGTTGAAAAAGAACTTCGGGGCAAAATGCTCGACTGGCAGAAAAAGAAAGAAGAAGAATTTGAAAAACAGAAAACACAGGTTGTTAATGATGCTTTAAAAAAGGCATCAGAACAAAATGCCGTAAAGTTACAATCGTTAGAAGATGAAGCCAGGATAAAAACACAGCAACTGCAGGAACTTCAGAAAAAAGAACTTGACCTTTTAAGAGACAAAAATGCTTTGGAAGAAAAGCAGAAGAACATGGAAGTGGAAATTGAAAAACGTTTTTTGGAAAAAAGAAAAGAGATCGAAGACGGCGCCATTAAGCGGGAACAGGAATTGTTCGACCTTAAAACAAAAGAGTTCAAAGTGCAGATGGAACAACAGCAAAAACTCATTGAAGAACTAAAAAGGAAAAGTGAACAAGGTTCAATGCAACTCCAGGGTGAAAGCCAGGAACTGTTACTGGAAGATATCTTAAGAGAAAATTTTCCTTTTGATATGATAGAAGAAGTTGGCAAAGGTGTTGAAGGTGCAGATTGCACACAGGTGATACGGAACAACAATGGAACTACCTGCGGGAAGATTATCTATGAAAGCAAACGCACGAAAGGATGGAATAATAACTGGATAGACAAACTGAAAAAAGATATGCGTGCGAATGGTGCTGATGTAGCGATCCTTGTAACACAGACCTTCCCGAAAGAGATGGACAGGTTTGGCGAAAGAGAGGGCGTATGGATCTGTAATTTCAATGAAGTAAGCAGTGTTTCTTATTTATTGCGCAGCGGTATCATCAGGGTATTCGAAGCACAGAAAGCACAGGAGGGTAAGGGTGATAAGATGCAGATGTTATACGATTATCTTACAGGAAATGAATTCAAGGGACAGGTGGAAGCGATCGTAGAAGGATTCATGGCGATGAAGCAGGGTATTATGAAAGAACGCATTCAAATGGAAAAGATCTGGAAAGAAAGAGAGAAACAGCTTGAAAAGGTTTTAATAAGCACCAGCGGCATGTATGGTTCTGTAAAAGGAATTGCCGGTGCATCAGTTGCTGATATACCATTGCTTGATGGATCTGATGAAACCCCTTTGGAAAATTAATTTCATCATTCAATGCCCCAAGACACACTACGAATAGGAATTGGCCCGGATGAGTACGTGGTCCTGGATAATGACAGTTTCCCTGTTGAAACAAGAGAACAACTGCACAAAGCAGCACAGGAAAAAGGATACGAGAAAACACCCAAAAGCTATGAATGGATCCCTCTTCTTTCCGTTGTTGGTATACTATTGTTGATATGGATCATCATCCGCATACGTGACGGTAAAAGCAAAAGCTATGTTGCATTCGGATCCCTTGTAAACAATGAAAGTGATTATGACATCATTGAAAATGATGGTACAATAGCGGAAGAAAAACCTGATTACCTGGTTTATGAAGGCAATGAACTGAATTTCCACAATCCGGAAATAATAAAGATACTTGATAGGCGCAGCGACTTTTATAAAAATCTTTCACAAACAGATAAAGAGAAATTTGTTTACCGGCTGCAGCAATTCATGAAGACAAAAACTTTTTTCATTCATGATAAAAGCGGTTTTAAGGAAATGCCCGTACTCATCAGTGCAGCTGCAGTACAGGTAAGTTTTGGCTTGCAGAAATACCTCCTCCCCGATTTCCCCTGCATTCATATCTTCCCGGAAGAATTCATTGCCACCGAACCTACCATCCGCTTTTTGGAAGGAAATGTATCCAACAACTGCATCAACATTTCCTGGAAACACTTTTTGAATGGTTTCAACAATCCTGCTGATGGACAGAATGTAGGACTGCATGAAATGGCTCATGCATATTATTTTCAAAATGTAGAAACCCCTGATAATAAAGACCACGATTTTGTTTATACCTTCTCAAAATTCAATAACAGCGGTAACCGGGCATTTGAACAGGAAAAAATGCCAGGCAATGATCTGTATTCAGAATATGCATTGAAAAATTTCCAGGAATTCTGGGCAGAAAGTGTGGAGATATTTTTTGAAAAGCCGGTCATATTGAAAACTACTTACCCGGAATTATATGAAGCCATCAGCGATCTGCTAAACCAGGATACGGCCGGAAATATTCAAAATAGCTGCTGATATTTTTTTTCAACACATGTCAATAACGATACACCCAGGGGTACTATTATAAATATTTCTATTATCTTCATGCATTGCTATTACTAACCCAAATTAAGTTTTATGAGAAAACTTCTATTATGCTTAAGCCTTGTGCTTAGCAGCTACCTCTTATCGGCCCAACAGAATTACACGGTGAGAGTTACAGATTCTAAAGGAAATGCAGTTACAAATGCTTCCGCATCCGTTAGATCAACAAGCCGTGGTGCATCAGCCAACAATGACGGGATCATCAGGATCCAGGCTAATTCCGGCGATGTACTTGACATTACCTCTGTAGGCTATACCCCTACATCAATAACACTTTCCGGCTCAACCAGCGTTTCAGTTTCACTACAGGCTTCTTCTGTTGACCTTGGGGATATAGTTATTGTTGGTAGCCGCGGCACGGGACGGGCTAAAACAGAAACAGCAGTTCCGGTTGATGTGATCAGGATCAACCAGGTTGGTATTCCTACAGCCAAAATGGATCTTACATCAGTATTGAATGTAGCAGCTCCTTCATTCAATTATAATAAACAAAGTGGTGCCGATGGTGCCGATCACCTGGATTTCGGGGCTTTAAGAGGATTGGGCCCTGATCAAACCCTGGTATTGATCAATGGAAAGCGCCGCCACCAGACTGCATTTGTAGCCTTGTTTGGTACAAGGGGCAGGGGTGCCTCCGGGACTGACCTGAATGCATTTCCCGAAAGTTCTGTAGACCGGATAGAGATATTACGTGATGGTGCTTCAGCACAATACGGCAGCGATGCTATGGCTGGTGTAATAAACGTACGCTTAAGAAATACCGTAAACCATTGGACAATCAATACAGGATGGGCTGGTTATTACGATACCAAATTCAATTCTTTGAAAAGTGAAGATCCAAGTCAATATTATACAGGAAATAAGATCGATGGAAGCACATTTACTTTTTCTGTGAATAATGGGATCAGGATCGGCAATAGCGGTGGCTTTGCAAATTTTTCTTTTGATTATCTCGACCAGGGTAAAACTTTCCGCCAGGCGCCTTCAAATGATATCACACAGAAAGATGGCATGTTGATAAATTCCGGCAGGAGAGCTTTTGGAGATGGTTCTGTACAGACAGACGGATTAATGATCAATATGGAATTGCCAATAAAAGGTACAAGAGCAATGTTCTATTCTTTCGGCGGATACAATCATAAAAGCTCAGATGCGTATGCATATAGCAGGAACTATAGTGAGAAACCGGAGCGCTTTCCTACCACCCCTTCGAATACAATGATATTTGTTCCGGAGATCATGCATGTCAACAGCACAGGTGAAATTTTTTATAACCCACACATTGGAACTATCATCAATGATGCTTCCATTGCTGCAGGATTTAAAGGTTCAACAAACAATAACTGGAACTGGGATCTAAGTTTTGTAGATGGTAAAAATGATTTCCAATATTATGGCGACAAAACTTTTAATGCCTCCTTATTAGGCAATGTAAGTAAAACACGTTTTGATGATGGAGGTTTCAGGTTCAGGCAGGCAACGGTCAACCTGGATCTCAGCAGGTCATTTAAATCCGTATTAAGCGGGTTGAATTTTGCATTCGGTGGTGAATACAGGAATGAAAAATATGGTATCAACATGGGCGAGGAAGCCTCTTATGCCATTTATGACACCGTTGACAGGTTTGGTGGCAAAAGCCTTGCCGGCGGCTCACAGGGATTCCCAGGCTTCAGTCCTTCAGATACAGTTACAGACACACGCACTGGACTTGCCTTATATGCCGATGGAGAGTTGAATATCACTAAAAAATGGCTGGCAGATGTTGCTGTCCGTTATGAACATTATTCTGACTTTGGTGATGTATTCACTTACAAATTCGCCACACGCTATAAAATAACCAACGACTTTAATTTAAGAGGTTCTGCAAGCACAGGCTTCCGGGCTCCGTCTTTACAGCAGATCAATTTCAGCAATACACTTACTTCATTCAGTGGAGGGCAATTGGTACAATCAAGAATTGCACGTAATGGAAGTGATCTTGCAAATGCTGCAGGAATCCCTAAATTAAAAGAAGAAACTTCCATCAATGCCAGCCTTGGTTTTTCCTGGAAGATACCACATGGATTTACATTAACTGTAGATGGTTATATGATAAAAGTAAAAGACCGCGTTGTATTATCAGGCTTATTTGACAACAGCCTCTCGCCTGAATTCGGCAGCATTCTTAATTCACTGAATGTGACTACAGCACAATTTTTTACCAATGCTGTGAATACCACGAACTATGGTTTGGATATTGTGCTTGATTACAGCCACCAGCTGGGCAAAGGAAATATCAAAGCCTTACTTGCGGGAAATGTTCAAAATGTAAAAATTGATAAAATACATGTTCCGGATCTATTGAATGACACTTACGAGCATCAAAAGACTTTTTTCAGCGACAGGGAAGAAGCATTTGTAAAAGCATCTGCACCAAAAGCAAAAATTGCATTAAGCCTGGATTATACGCTTAATAAGTTTGGTGTTGGTGCACGCCTGACATACTTTGGAAAAGTATCTTTATTAGGTTTTGGCCTTGATGGAACGGGTATCAATCCAATGGTGCCATCTGATGCAGACCCGAATGTAAATGTTCCTGAAGTTTTTAATTATAAAGGCAAACTGGTTACTGACTTATATCTTTCTTACAAATTTTGTAAAAATGTAAGTTTATTCGTTGGTTGCGATAACCTTTTAAATGTACATCCTGACTTTGGCGTTAATCCTTTGGCAAAAGGTTATTTTAATGGAGACAACGAATCAGGCGGTCCGTGGGATTCAGTGCAGATGGGATTCAATGGCCGTAAGCTCTTTGGAAAACTTTCTTTTAATTTCTAGGGAAGTTTCATAAGTTCATTGTTCAGGAGGTTTAAGAGGTTCATCAACCTTTTAAACCTCTTGAACTTTTTAACCTTTTTAAACATGTACAGGTGAAAAAATATTTTATCATTCTTTCAGTTATCAGTATTTCATTTTTCAATACTGGTTCATTTGCCCAGAACAGGATCGTTGTCTTTCAATCTGATTTTGGATTGAAGGACGGTGCTGTCTCTGCCATGAAAGGAGTTGCCATGGCTGTTGATACAAGCCTTAAACTATTTGATCTCACCCACGAAATACCTGCATTCAATATCTGGGAAGCAGCTTATCGCCTGGAACAAACCGTTCCCTACTGGCCTGCAGGCACCGTGTTTGTTTCTGTTGTGGACCCAGGTGTGGGAACAGACAGGAAATCCGTTGTATTAAAAACAAACAGCGGGCATTTCATTGTTACCCCTGATAATGGAACATTGACATTGATCGCAACATCTGAAGGTATTGCAGAAATAAGAGAAATAGATGAAGCAGTGAACAGGAGAAAAGGCTCAGAGAAATCTTACACATTTCATGGAAGAGATGTATATGCCTATACAGCAGCAAGGCTCGCAGCAGGAACGATCAGTTTTGAACAGGTAGGCAAGGTATTACCAAAAGCAGTGGTTAACATTCCTTACCAGGCAGCTGCTATTAATGGAAAGAAGATAAAAGGAACCATCGCAATCTTAGATGTTCAGTATGGAAATATCTGGACCAATATCCCGGCAGATCTTTTTAAACAGCTGAATCCTTCTATAGGAAAGATATTTCATGTCACTATCTATCAGGACAAGGTAAAAAAATATGAAGGAGACATGCCTTACGTGGAAACCTTTGGCGCTGTCGCTAAAAACAAACCGCTTCTTTATCTCAACAGTTTATTACAGGTTTCATTGGCATTGAATATGGGGAATTTTTCCACTACCCATCATATATACAGCGGCAGTGAATGGAAGGTTGAAATATCGATGAAATAAGATCAGGTTACCAGCCAGGCAAGAAAGTTATCATTGAAATACAGTGCATGTATCTTTAACGGGATGATCTCATTTTTTTGAAAATCACATTGAACAATAAATTCATTGTTGTTATGACTGATATGTTTTATACGCAGGTGTTCTTTAAAATCCACGCCACCTGCTCCATACCATTTGAACATGGTTTCCTTGATACACCAGGCCAGTGTTAAATACTGCATCTCCATTAATCCATCAATTTTACCAACGAGTTCCTGCTCTCCTGCTGTGAGAAATTTATCTTTTATCCTTTCTATTTTTTTAGCACTTACTTCGATATCCACCCCTACCCTGTTCAACCGGCTTACAATAGCTGCAACATAATCACCACAATGGGAAATTGAAAAATGATAAGCTTCATCAGCAAGGAATGGTTTTTTTGTATCTGCGATCTTTATAAGCTTCAAAGGAAAATGCTCAAACAGTTCCGGCAACAGGTAACGTCCGGCCAGGTGCTGCAACCGTTTGTGATGATGAGTGATATTACCGGGCAACATGACCTTCTCCAAAAAGAAATCTTCATTCTCTGTAATATGCCACACAGCCAGTTTAGTAACTTCGTTGATATTTTGTTGATAAACCAAAGGCATATTGAAAGTGAAAACTGAAAAGTGAAAACTGAAAAATATATTTTTACAAATAAACGAATAAACAACTAAAGATGATACTAAGCGATAAGCGCATCCTGGAAGAAATAGGAAAAGGAACGATAAAGATAGAGCCTTATAATCGCGAATGCCTGGGCAGCAACAGCTATGACGTCCATTTAGGCAAGCACCTTGCTACTTATGAGCATGCGGAACTGGATGCTAAGAAACACAATACCATCAAGCACTTTGACATTCCTGACGAAGGGATATTATTGCTTCCCCATATGTTTTATCTCGGTGTTACAGAAGAATATACGGAAACACATGCACATGTTCCCTTCCTGGAAGGGAAATCTTCTACCGGCCGCCTTGGAATCGATATACATGCTACTGCCGGTAAAGGAGATGTAGGATTTTGCGGCAACTGGACATTGGAGATATCGGTAAAACAACCCGTAAGAGTTTATAAGGGAATGCCGATCGGCCAGCTCATTTATTTCCCTGTTGAAGGCGAAATAGAAGTGAAGTATAATGAAAAGAAAAATGCCAAATACAGCGGCCAGCCAAACAAACCGGTAGAAAGCATGATGTGGAAGAATAAATTTTAATTTGGAATATATCCATTGGAAAATGGTAATTAATTTTCAAATTATATTTTACCAAACTTTTTATAATAAGCAATGATGAACCCCGTCACTTCATCATAACTCAATACTCCCTGTGGTTGCTGGTTGCCACGCAGGTATAATCCATATACCATTCTTACCAGCGGCTCAACCACACTGGAATGATTCCTGTTGAAGTCTGCCCATTCTTTAAGATCTTTCATCACCGCAGGGGTCAATTGATCTTTATATCCCTTTGCCGAGATGGAATCAATGATAAAAAGATTGCGGTAAGAATAAAGGAATATGTCAAGGTAAACTGAATACTTAATAAGCGGATCTCCTGAATTACTTCCTGCCAGGTATCCTACAAAATTTGCTTCCATCTCTTTTGCATATCCCAATTGATGAGCAACTTCATGACAAGCAATGAAAGGATGAAGGAATTTTGGCACTGTTGTATTAAGCTGTGCTTCTGCCGTAAATGGATTGTAATACCCAGTAAAACCGGTATAATTTCCTAACCACCCCCACATGGATGGTTTAATGGATATGGGTTGGTATTTTAAGAATGGATAGGTCGGCTCAATTCTCTTATATGCTGCATTCACCTTTTCAAATAATTGTTTATTGGAAGGATAAGCTGCATTACTATCAACCAGCGCTTTCTTACTGGCATTTACATTTTCAACCAGCAAAGCATTGATACGCTTAAGGTCATCTACATTATATCTTTCCGTTTTAATGTCAAGCTGCCATGCGATCCCTTTTCGGTTATAATTAATACCCCAGAAAAGGTTAAAAACCAGGTATATCCCGGCGCAGAAAATAAGAAGGCTGAGAAAGGCATTGATGAGAATGGGCCGTTTTGAAATGCCAGGTTGCTTCTTAAAGACCCGTTTTACAAACCTTGCAATTTTCCAGATCAACCAGCAAACCAGCAGGCCATACAGGATATCTCCTATACTAAAAGGGATCTTACCAAAAACTGAACGCAAAAAGACGGCAAAACCAGGGAAGAAGTTCGTACTGTAGCCTGTCTCTACCCTTGCCTCGTTGATGCTATAAAAGTGAATTATAAAGGAAAAAATTAATAAGACAGCAGCGATAAGGGCTTTCTTCTTTAACTTCATATGCCTTAAAATTACTTAATACGGCCTATTATGGAGGATTTATATGTAAAAAAGGCCAAAATCATAGCTTAATATTCATATTTTTCACCTACCTTTGCCGTCCTTTAAACTGAACGCAATGGCTAACAGACGGGCATTTGAGATTGCTTTTGTAGGATTGAAGGCTGGAGTTCATGAGTTCAGTTACGATATAGATGATAAGTTCTTTATAGAAAAGGGTGCGGGAGACTTTTCCAATGCCAGGGCCAATGTTAAGCTATCGCTGGAAAAAAACACCGGTTTCATGCTTTTAAAGTTTGAAGTTGGCGGTAAAGCAGATGTTACCTGCGACCGTTGCGGAAACCCTTTAAAAATGGATCTCTGGGATGAGTTCAAAATGCTGGTAAAGCTGGTTGACAATCCTGATGAAATGAATGAGCAGGAAGAAGACCCGGATGTATTTTATATATCCCGTACAGAAAGCCACATTGATGTAAGTGACTGGATATATGAATTTGTTGTGCTGAGCGTACCTATGCAGCGGATGTGCAGTAAAGAAGAGATGGGCGGACCTCAATGCAACAATGAAGTACTGGAGAAACTAAAAGAAATGGAAGCAAAGCATCATGACAGTAATGCTACTGCCTTGTGGAAAGGACTTGATAAGTTCAAGGATAACTAGAATTTTAATAATAATATAAAACTAAATAGTCATGCCAAATCCAAAAAGGCGTCATTCACAGCAACGCAGTGCAAAAAGAAGAACACATTACAAAGCTGTTGAAGCTACTTTAAGCACAGACCCTACAACAGGTGAGACACATGTTCGTCATCGTGCACATGTGAGTGAAGGAAAATTATACTACAAAGGAAAGGTTGTAGCTGAAAAGGCTCCACTTAAAGCATAATATTTTCTGCAATAAAGATTTTGATTCCAAAATCAAAGATTGAATAACTTCAAGCTTGGTTTTGGAATTTTTCATTTTTAAAATTTTCATCTATGATCAGGATCGGGCTTGATGTGATGGGTGGCGATTATGCACCCCTTGAAGCAATAAAAGGCGTTGAAGCTTTTTTTGCCGGCAAGCATGATGATGTTCACCTGGTTTTGATCGGTGATGAAGCAAAGATCAAAGAGCATTTACCTGCAGGCCATAAGATCCCGGCTAATAATTTCAGTATTGTGCATGCACCACAAATGATCGAAATGCACGAACATCCTACCAAGGCATTAAAAGAAAAACAACAGTCTTCCATTGCCATAGGTTTCCATTTACTTGCAACCGGTAAGACAGATGCATTTATCAGTGCAGGTAATACCGGGGCTATGATGGTTGGCGCTTTGTTCAGTATTAAAGCCATTGAAGGAGTTATGCGCCCCACTATTGGTGCTTACATGCCCCGTGAGAATGGCAGCCTTGGATTATTGGTGGACGTAGGTTTGAATTCAGACTGTAAACCGGAGAACCTTAACCAGTTTGCAACACTGGGATCTTTGTTTGCAAAACATATTTTAAAGTTCGATGACCCTAAAGTAGGACTTGTAAATCTTGGCGAAGAAGAAGGGAAAGGCAACCTTCTTGCGCAGGCCACATTCCCGCTTCTGAAAGAAAATAAACAAATAAACTTCATCGGCAATATTGAAGGCCGTGATATCTTATTGGATAAAGCGGATGTTTGTGTTTGCGATGGATTTACCGGCAATGTTGTCTTAAAGCTTGCAGAAAGCATTCATGATATTGTAAAGCGAAGGAATATCCACGATGAGCATTTCGAACGTTTCGACTTTGAAAAATATGGAGGAGTTCCTGTGCTTGGTGTATCCAAACCTGTTATCATTGGCCATGGCATTTCGCATGCCACTGCTTTTAAAAATATGATACGCATCGCAGCATTGATGATGGAAACTGATCTTACCGGCAAGATCAAAGAAAGCTTTGCTGTACTGGCATAAGTTTTACCTTTTTTTTTGAAGCATCTCTTTAATAGCACCAATCTCTTTTTTTAATGCCTCATTTTCCCAGGCCAGTTCCTGCACCGCCTTTACCAATGGGACGGTAAATTCAGCATAACGCAGGCCATACATATTAGTTGCATTCTTAAGAGCATCAACACCACTAAAGTTAAATCCTGTTTGCCTTGCAGCCTGCTCTACTTCCTGTGCAATAAACCCCGTTTTCCGGAAGATAATTGAGTCGGCTGCATTTTTTTTGAGTGCTTATAAAGTATCCCTAAAAAAAACCTCTCGTGGAAACGAAAGGTTGTTAAACCAAAACCAACTGCACTTGAGAAAACTTAGTTTAATGATTTCATGGCTATACTTTTCATGTATTGTTCTTCTCTAAAAAATATTTGATCGACTGGAGCACTTCTCCCGCACATTCTTCCTGTGGAAAATGCCCGCAGGTATCCAGCTTTTTTATATATGAATTTGAAAACCCACTTACGAACTTGTCAAGATAACTGCCCGTGACAAACCGGTCGTTCATTCCCCATACCAGCAGTATTGGCTTCCTGCTCAATACGACTTTCCTGTTCCACAATTCTTCAAACCATTCCTGGTCATTAAGCAATGATCTTGCAAATGCCACCGTACCATTTCTTTCAGAACTCTTCCCGAAAGGCTTCACGTAATGCGCCAATATTCCCGCCGGCAATTTCTGATCACCGAAGGATGCCGGTAATAAATACCTTGGTGAAAAATTCAAATAACGGTACAACAATGGCAGCAATGGATTCTTCAGTACTTTCTTCAGTTTAATAAATCCCGGTTCATTGCTGCTGTCCCACAGCCAAGAATTCAATACCACCATCTTTTTGATGTTGGCCGGATGTTTCAAAGCATATTCAAAACCAATCGGCCCACCAAAATCATGCAATACCATTGTCAGGTCCTTCAGCTGCAAATGCTCAATGAACAATTCCAATGTCCTGCTGTGGTTCTTCGTGCTGTAATCATAATCCACAGGTTTTGCCGACAATCCAAAACCGATATGATCAACTGCTATACACCTGTATTGTTTCGATAACTCTTTTATCAGCTTCCTGAAATCAAAGCTCCATGAAGGTGTTCCATGAACAAACAACAGCGTCTCTCCTTTTCCCTCATCTACATAATGCAACTCTGTTCCATTTACCGGGAAATATCTCGAAACAAACGGATACTCCTTCCTGTCAAGCCATTCAAATGTTGGGTTTTTCATCTTAATAGGTTTTATATAGTATTGGATCGGTATCTAAAAAACTACCGGGGGTTGAATGTTTCTCCTTGTTTATTCTGCCGATCTCTTTTTTGCCCTTCCCGCATTTTGATAAGACCATCAACATTGACACAAATAAAACAACCATGTATTTAAACATCCTCATCACCGTGCTTTTACGATACAAAGCTAATAACTCCGTAACCCCGGTCATCTACAGGATGAGTGATCAGCTTTTATTTTGAGTGAATGACAATGGAGGATCATAGAAAAAAAAAGAACCCCGGCATTGGCCGGGGCATGAGTATTATAACTTTAGAATTTCTCAAACAATTCCATGAACTCCTGTCTTCGGCTTCTCGATATCCCTACTGTTGTTCCATTGCTCATAACGACATAACCTCCATCTCCCCTTACAAATTTGCTGATCTCGTTGATATTGATAAGAAAGGAATTGTGGATACGGTAAAAATCAGGGCCACTCAATGTCTCATCAATGTCTTTCAGAACTTTGGAAACAACGATCTTCTTTCCATTGCCCAATACCACATTTGTATAGTTACTCTCCGCTTCACAATAAATGATATCGCTGGTTGTCACAAATATCAATCCGTCACCCGTTGTCAATGCGATACGGTTCACTGTTTGTTTTTTGGGATTCTTTACAGACTGCATCAGCAGGTCGATCTGTTCTTTTGTAGGAGAAGCTTTCTTTTCTTCCAGCCGGCGGATCGTTTCTTTCAGATCATCCGGGTCGATGGGCTTCAATAAATAATTAAGTGCACTGTACTTGAATGCTTTTATGGCAAACTGGTCGTAGGCAGTTGTGAATACAATATCGAAGAATAATTTATCAAACTGCTCCAGCATATCAAAACCATTCATATGAGGCATTTCGATATCCAGGAATATAACATCGGGTTTATATTTGTTGATCGCTTCAATTCCTTTTTCAGCCGAATTGCACATTGCTTCGATGATCACGTCAGGGCAATACGTCTTTAAAAGCCATTCCGTCATTTCAAGGCTATGGCTTTCGTCGTCGATTAAAATACAGCGTATCATATTTTTTAATTTAAAGTTTAATGTTTAGAAAGTCTAGAGGGGTTAGCTAATTGCTGTTCCTCTAAACCGGAATTTTCAGGATCACTTTTGTTCCTGATGGATGATCTCCAGCCTTAAGATCAATGATCTCCACGCTGGCATTCAGCTGCGCATGCTTGTTCAGCAACGATATCCTGCTTTCAGTCAGCTGCATGCCCAGCGATTTACGTGTTGTTGCCGATTTACTTTTCAGTTCACTCGCTTTATCCCTTCCTACGCCATTGTCTTCAATGGTACATTCCAGCATTGAATCATTGACCAGTTTTACATCAATGGCAAGGTGGCCTCCTGTTTCCTTGTGCAACAACCCATGCCAGATCGCATTTTCCACATAAGGCTGTATGATCAATGGCGGCACTTCGAGGCTGTCAGTATTAACCGAGTCATCAATATTGATCGAATAGGTGAATTTCTTTTCAAAACGCAATGCTTCCATTTCAATATACAATCTCAATGCTTCGATCTCGTTTGTAAGGATAACATTCTTGGTATTGGAATTATCGAGTATCAGCCTGATGAGTTTTGCAAACCTTGTAAGATATAATGAAGCCGTAGCCTGGTCGCTCTTAACGATATAGCGGTTGATGGAGTTAAGGCAGTTGAAAATAAAATGAGGATTCATCTGTGCACGCAAAGCCTGCATTTCAACATCGGCCATTTTCTGTTTGGTATCCACAACGATCTGCTGGGCCGCCATTTTTTCTTCCTCAGCTCTTGCTCTTACGATCTTATTTGCACACAGTGAAGCAATGGTGGTTAGGATATTCATATGCTTCTGTGTAAAGAAATTCCTTGAGCTGTGTTCGCAATCTATAATGCCCAGCACCCTGCCGTCTGAAATGATGGGAACGGTGATCTCGGAAAGCCTTGGCTGGTCGTCCACAATGTAGCGTGGATCTTTACTGGTATCATTAACGATCTCTGCTTTGCCACTCAATGCCACGCTTCCGACAATACCTTTACCAACAGGTATCGACATCGGATCAAGTATCTCGTAACTGAGTGGATTCTTTGGCCCATGTGCTGCCTTTTGTACAAGTATTTTTTTCTCCTCATCCAGCAGGTAAATGATGCAATCTTCGAAGTGGAGCCTGCCAATACAATTCTTGGCAACATCCCACAATATTGATCCTACCGTTTGCTGCTGGTAGATACTTGAAGCGAAATAATTGATCACTTTCTGCGTTTCTACTTCCTCCTGCTCTTCTTTGAGTCGTCTGTTCCTGATTCTTGCGATCATAAATATGACAACAGTAGCTATCAATGCAATGGCAAATATGAACCACCATCGCTGCCATATTGGTGCAATGATATTGATACTTATCTTATTGCTCGAATAGGTCCAGTCGGTTCCGTTCTTTGAAGCACGCACATTGAATACATAATCACCTGCCGGCAGGGATGTATACCTGGCTTCCCTGATATCTGCACTCTGCTGCCATTCCTTATCATAACCTTCCAGCATGTATTGATACTGTATCTCTTTTGATCCAAGCAGGTTTATTGCAGTAAAGAAAAAATGAACGGTGTTGTTTGCATAGGGAATATCAAAGCTGCGGCTACTGCTGAATTTCCTTATCGAATCCTCCAATAACGCTTTATAAATACTTACCTGCAATGCTGATCTTGATTTGCTTAGCTCTGCAGGCAAAAAACTATTCAATCCACGGCCGCCACCGAACAGCAGCTCACCTGTGCTTAACCTGCAATTACTTACTCCCTTAAATCCATACACACTCAACCCTTCCTTATCATCAAAATATTCCATCGTCTTTTTTACCGGGTCGAATTTGACAAGGCATTTGTTATTTGACACCCACATAAAACCATCGCTATCTTCAAGTACACTAAAACACCTGTCGTACCGCAACCCGTTTTGTTTGGTATAAGAACTTATCTTACCATCTTTACTGATCACATTGAATCCGAGCAAAGACATCATGTACATATTTCCATACCTGTCTTCCGTAAATCCATAACAGGAGTTTGCCAATAAACCATCTTCTACCGAATACTTTATAAGTGTGTTTCCATTCCGGTTGTATTTATATACACCATCACGGGGAACATCGATCCATATATTCTGCTCCCTGTCTTCATATAAAGCTGTTGCTCTTTTATTGATGATAGGTTTCAAAACAGTGTATTTGTCCATCCTGTTTGGAGTGAGCGTTACAGGATCGATATTATATATACCGGTATTCGAACATGCCCAGATAAGTCCATCAGATGCAGCAAGAAGATCATGCATATAATGAGATACAAGCGCAGGAGCAATGGAAGTATCATGTGGTATCTTGTATAAAGTGTCTCCCCTTTTTTTCAAGACAGCAACGCCGCCACCCAATGCACTTACCCACAAGCGGCCCATTTTATCAAAGCACAAAGCACGTACTTCCACTGTACGCAATCCCTGGTTGGGATTCTGCAAATAATAATAATAATATTCTGATGTATTTGTTTTCCTGTTCCAGTGTATGAACCTGTCATGCCCACCGAGCCATACGGTTCCATCCCTATCTTCTATGATATCATTGATATAGTTGTCATATAGTTCTCCTGTTTTACTCATGAACACAGGAATATAAGAAGCCTGTTTATTGTTGATATTACAGATATCAAGCCCGATTGAATAAGTAGCAACAAAAACATTCCCGTTCTTTTCAGCCAGCACACGTGTGGTATTATTGCTGGCGATCGAGTTACTGTTCAGCGGATCATGCTCATGCCTGTTCACATTGCCGTTCTTATCGATCGTTATCAGACCTGCAAAGCCTGTTGTTATCAGGATATCACCGTTGGCGGCGCATTGCATGTTGGTAAGGTTGGTATTGAATTGCTTCCCGTTTAATTCACTGGTTATCCAGTAATCACGCTTTAGTTCTTTTGTGTTGATATCAATGACCCTCACTTTACCTGTCTGCAAACCAACTGCAATTTCATTACTGCTTACCCTGCATGCACTCAACAAAGGATAGAATATTTCTTCATAAACAACTTTCCGGGAAGCATAATCAAAAATCGCCAGGAGGCTATCCATAACAAAGATCATCTTATCATCTTCGAAGGGAGCTACATCCTGCATTTTTTCAAACCTTAACCGCTCAGGGATCCAGTCGAGCTTTAGCCATTTTTTTGCTTTTGTATCATAATGATACTGGCCAAGATTGGTGTACATGATCTTCCCGAAATGCTGCGTTTCTTCTATTCCCCTGCAAAAGAATTTTGTGATCGTATCCCCGATCGTAACCCGGTGAAATTTTCGCTGATTGTCTACCATGGTAACTCCTTCGCCGGAGCCGATCCATATATTGTTATCCTTATCGCAGGCCAGTTGAGTTGGGTAATTATTGGTAAGTTCTTTTTCCTGTTCTTTTAAATAAACATTGATACCATAGCCATCATATACGTTCAGTCCATAGGCTGTGCCGATCCATAAGAAACCATTCTTATCAACTGCCATGCAGTTCACATTATTATCTGAAAGACCATTGGAAGTATTGAGGTGCTTGAAGGAGATGCTCTGCCCATTTACCAGTGAACAGGTAATGATCACACTTAAGAGCAGCAGTAACTGTAATGTTATAGTTGAGATCTTTCTCAATTGACCGGCATTTGGTCAATAAAATTAGCTTTTTAGCTATTGGAATGCAACCGGCTTGAGTGGTTTGCAGGTTTTTTGAGTGAATGACGGGACATTTTGATCAGGGAACCCTGATTATCTCAAATTTATTAGGCCCGAACAGGGAAGATATTTTCAGCACCTGCCTGGTCTTTATGCTTATATAATATATGTTGCTGGCAGCATTGATCCCATCGGTGAGGTCAACGATGAAAACGTCTTCAGTTGTTTTCTCCGGCGTCGTATACTGGCCTCTCTTTACCGAAAGGATATTTACATATACGATACCATGCCTTTTTTCATTGTTATAATCGTAAATGGGAATTTTTGCAGTATAACCTTCTTCCAGGGGAAGCCAGCTCACCAATGAAGTGTATATATTGGAATCAAAATATTTTTCCTGCACAGTATCTTTAATAAGCTCCATTTTTTGAGTTGCATGATTGTCAGAAAATCCTTCTACGATCTTCTCACCAAAATTGAGGACCATATGTCGTTGTGCATTGCTGGAAGAATGATAGATTGGTGCGATGGTTGCTGCATCGGCAACGGTGGAATCCACCCATGGTGCCGTCATATTCTGCATGCTGATGTTCTGTACGATAAAAAGCTTTTTACGCTTTATGCTGACAGACGTATTCATGATCCCCACTTCATAGTACATGGTATCGTGTTTTACCCTGTACCATTTCATTTTATAATTCTCTTCTTTTACCCATTTCGTTTGAAGCACGCCACTTGCGGGTGAAACTGTTTCCTGTGCGAAAGATATCTTTGTTGCAATGACCAGTGCGATCAGCAAATATTTTTTCATTACCTGTTAAGTTGGTTATACAAATCAAGCCACATACTGATAGGCAACCCATGAATCGATCCCTATCTGGCTAAGAGTATCCATCGTATCCCAGTATTCATCGTATGAGATGATCTTACCATCCTCCTGGCGAACCCTGAAAAAAGCTACGAACGGGAAGTCGACAACAGCGCCATTTTCACGCCAGGTGAATTGCAACCTTGTACGTATGGAAAAAGAATCATTGCCAAATAAATACGGGCCTTCAAACATTACAGAGCCCCAGGCTGTTGAATCTGACAGCAGGCATTCATAATATTCTATGATCGTTTCTTTTCCATGAAGCCGTGGGAACCGTGGATCTTTAAATGATGCATTCTCTGCAAACAAAGATCCCAGCAATTCCGGGTCTTCCTTCCTGAACCCTTCGATCCACAATTTCAGGATATTCCTTGATACTTTATCCAACATTAACTGATCCATTACATTATTTTAAACCGTTTTATCTCTTCAAAAAAGATCACAAGATCCATACGCAAAAATAACGGGCGGGAATCATCCCGGTGCTGACAGTTGAGTGATCGTACTGTTTGTTTGAGTAAACGGTAAACTATACTTGTATGAATGGGAAATATTATACCTCAACAACCCTTTTTTCAGCAAAGCTCTGGTAAGCCGCTTCTATCACCCTGATGACATGCATGCCATCTTCAGCAGGAACAGGAACGGGTACATTTTCCCGGATGGCTTTGAACAGGAGATCGTAATACTCCATATAATTTCCTCTCACGGATGTTATATATTCACGGGTGACCTTACCATCGATCTCTGTATGCAATAATCCTTTGGCAGATTCCGGTTCTGTTCCCCAATCCGGGTCACTGAGTTTTTTGCTTGTCTGCAGGTCTGTTTCCTGCACATCTGCTCTTGGCTTGATAAAACTGCCCTTTGATCCATGGAGACTGTAAGAAGGCAATGGCTCTCTTACCAGGTAACTTCCTTTCACCCTCACTCTTAAATTTTCATAAAAAAGTATCAGCTCCATATAGTCTTCAACCTGGGAGACAGGCCTTACGATAGCCAGGTCAGCAAAAACCTTTACCGGCATCCCGAATAACAGGATGGCCTGGTCTATTAAATGCGAGCCAAGATCATATAAAAGCCCTGAGCCCGGGCCGGGTTTTTCTTTATGTTCTTTTGGACTGAGTTCTTCCCTGTATCGATCGAAGTGTATCTCAGCTTCAACAATATTTCCCAAAACTTTTTTATTGACAATATCCTGCACAGTTCTGAAATCGCTGTCCCATCTGCGGTTGTGATAAACAGATAATTTCCTGTCTTTCTCTTTTGCAAGTTCTATCAGCATCTCTGCTTCTGTCTGGTGAAGTGTGAAAGGTTTTTCTACCACAACATGTTTGCCTGCCTCGAGGCCCATCTTGGCATATTCAGAATGTGTGTTGTTGGGAGTATTCACAATGATCAGTTCGATGACATCATCATGCAGCAATTCTTCCAGTGTGCGGAATGTTTTAACGGATGGATATTTTGTTTCAGCAAGGTTCTTGGTTCTTTCAAAAACCCCATAAAATTCAAAACCGGGATGCTGCTGAAGGAATGGCGCATGAAATACGCCGCCACTCATACCAAATGAACACAATGCCGTTTTAATTGGTTCCATTGAACATTAAAAATTAATTTGATCTTCTTCAAAAGCAATCTACCGATTTTTTTTATTCGTCTGACGAATAAAAAAGACAGGGCCCCAATGAATGGAGCCCCGCCCTGGATAAAACAAGCGAGTTTAATTATTTCGACCTTACCAGTCGGATAGTTTTTTTCAAGCCATCGGCTTCGGCATTCAACAGGTAAACCCCATTACTGCAAGCAGGAGGTATTTTGATATCAAACTGGCTGATACCTTTTGTGACATCGAATGCCTGCTGCAATATCTTTCTGCCCGACATATCGGTCAGTGATAAAAATAATTTTGATGACTGCTGCATCTTAACTTCCACATTGATCTTATCAGAAACAGGATTCTGTAACAGCCTTATATCATTTACCTGGCTGCCGCTTTGCTTAAATACGATCGTATTGCTGTAAAAAATATTACCGGCAGCACCTGTTACCTTGATCCGATAATACAACAATGTTGCTATGATCGTATCATTAAAACTATAATGATTGTTGAACGCACCTGCTGCATGCTGTATACCGATCTTTTGAAAACTCCTTCCATCGATGCTTCTTTCCACTTCATAAATGTCTCCCGGCGCTTCATCGGCAGTGACCCATTGTAACCCTGTATGATCTTCATCCCTGTTACCATTGAATGAAATGAGTTTCACAGGTATCGGTGTTGAGAATCCAAGTTTCATTCCATTGCCGAAACTGGAGATCCATATCTCGTTATTGTTATAAGGATTGAAGAAAACTCTCTCGGGCTGCCTGAAAGGATAATTGCTGACGAGCGACCAAGTTGGTGTTGCCGCATTCATATTATTGCTGATCCACAATCCTTGTATTTCTGTTGTCAAATAAGCCTGTGTTAGCTGGATCGGATTAAAAGTTATTGAAGTAACCCTGTCGAATTGTGTACCGGTAAGTTTTGTCCATGATCCACCGCGGTTGGTTGTTCTGAACAAGCCGCCTCTCCCGTTTGGTGCACCGCCCCATCCGCTGAAAACACAAACATACCAGGTGTTTTGTGTGGGATCTGATGGATCGATGATGATATCTTTCGTCCAGTATTGCATATCAGCATGTGAAACATCCGTCCATGAGTTCAATGCAGGATCATAAATGAATACACCTGAACTTGCAGTGAATGCACCTGCCGAAGTTCTCCTGCCGGAGAATGTACAAACCATTTTACCGTCATTCAATACAACGATACTTGCGGGGTGTCCCTGTGTGCGTGGAGGCGCAGGCAATTGAGTCCATGTGGAAGACGCCAGCAGGTTTAAATTATTTGTCATCCATATACCTCCCTGTCCTGCACCTGCATTGTAATGTATCACACTTGCATACATGCGGTTTGCATTATTGGGATCAGTTGCTACCCAGAATACAGGATGATTGAATTGGTGTAACAGCTGCCATGCCGCCCCGTTATTGGTTGAATAGATCAGTTTTCCCCCGGCATCAGCTGCATCAAGTAAATTATCCTGGAGCCTAGTGCTCTGGTACATATCATGTACACCTGATGTAGCTGCATACATAGTGCTTCCGCCTGTCTGCCTGGCAATGCGATACATGGTATTTACATTATGCCCGGTATAATCAAAACTCCACGTAGTTCCGCCATTCACACTTCTCACTCCATTGATATCTGAATAGCAGCCGAACATATTATTGGCATCCTGCCAATAGATCTGCCAGCAGGTTGTATTTTCCAATCCTACACTTGTATAATATTGTTTGGGTGGCGTAGGTGCATTTGCAGGATGTTCATCCGCAGGATTCACATAAGCCTGTTTCCATGTAACTCCACCATCACTTGTTTTATGTACAAAACCAAAATCGCCAAACAATACTTTGTTGCTGTTATTAGGTGCAACGGTAATACCAAAACATGATTCACCAAAACCCCATCCCCTGTCACCTCCTTGCCCCGACCATCCTGTTCTTATATTCTGGTTATTGGTTGTAAGAAAGACCTTTGCCCAGTTAGTTCCTGCATTGGAAGTTTTGATGACGCAGTTACCTCCTGTTGTTCCATCACTGCCACCCAGGTAAACTGTATTTATATCGTTGCGGGCCATGCTGACATACATCACGAAATCATTACTGAAATTGATACCACTGGTTTTGCCCGACCATACATTCGTTCCTGCGTCCAAAGAATAAACTCCTTTTGCAAAACCCCAGTAATCCCATGGATAAATTCCATTATAAACATCAGCTGCATCGGCAGTGATGCAAAAGAATCTTGTCACCGCACCAACTTTTGCACCGGCAAATGAAAAGATCGCCTGTGTTACAGGCATACCGGTTGTACTTAATACAGAAAAACTTGTTCCGCCATTCGCAGAATACAATACGCCTTCATTGGTACCGATATAAATATTATTGCCATCGAAGAACACACCTGCAACCGTTATACCTGCACCTGAATTGGCTGCATTCTTAACAAGTGTAAAACTTGCACCGGCATTGTTTGAAATATAAATAGCACCATAATATCCCAGCACGATCCGGTTAGGATTTGAATAATCTGCTTTCATTGCATAAACATCTTCACCAGCCAATGGATTTCCCGGAAGAGCAACCCATGTATTCCCTCCATCCGTTGTACGAACTCCATAATTGATGTTTCCATCATTGGCAATACAATAAGCAATGCTGTTATTGCTGGTGAATTCATAAGTGGAGATATTGCCTACCTGCAATTTTGTAAATGGAACCTGGGTATAGCTTACACCAAAGTCGGTGCTGTGAAAAAGCTGGCTCATATCACAGGCGATGTAAAACTCATTGTCGTTGGCAGGATTGATCGTAGGATAGAACAAACTGCCTCCTCCACCGGGGCCACGTGCATACCAGGTAGAAGGTTGCGCAATTGAATTACAGATAGTACTTGTGAAAAACAGTGCCAGTAAAAGCCTGCATGTGATGGTAAACTTTTTCATTGGTAGTTATTGGGTTTCAAAAAATTAGCACCCAGCTTACAGCAAGAATTTTGCCGTTCTGCCCTTTTTGAAATAAAAATCCGGTAAACAGGTAGAAATACTAATTTTCTTTTCGTAGTTCTGCGATGAAATGTTGAATTTTAGACTGCGGGTCAGCAACTGATAAAATATGAAAAATTCTTTTGAAGCGAAGATCTATAAAGTGGGTATCAATCCCTGCGTGGATGTTCCGGCGGCCATCACTAAAAAGATGACAGCAACAAAAGGTTATATACCGGCTTCAGGAAAGATCAATGATCATCCCTTTCAGCAAACGCTGGTACCAGTCAAAGATGCTCTATACAGATTGTATGTAAATGGTCCAATGCTGAAAGGCTCCCTTACAAAAGTTGGTGACATTGCAACATTCAGTATTCAGCAGTATAATAGTTGCAGAGATGTTCCAATGCATCCTTTACTCTTTCCAGCACATTGGGATCCTAAGCTTAGAATTCCACGTGGACAAGTTGTCGCG
>JADMIO011356680.1_pt1 | contig 57404 bp, 92 predicted proteins | sample 8958161 | NCBI WGS metagenome assembly JADMIO01 (sample SAMN16585339, study PRJNA669376) | soil metagenome | isolation source: Crop rotation soil | place: USA: Cullars Rotation, Alabama | collected 2011 | reverse complement strand
TTCTAAGTAGGGGGAGAGATGCCGTTGAGCATATCCCCCCCCCATATTCACCTCCCATATGCGCAGTCAAGGAATATGTAACATAACCTATGTGACGCTTTCTCACTACATTCGCAATCCATATCACATTTGCTCATATCCCCTACCCATATCCCCACCCATCCTCAACCCTTGACACCGTCCCCAAAATGTGCTCCTCGCTCCGCCCTCGCTCCGCCCGGAATCATCCGCCGCAACCTACATCACCCTCCCCGCTGCGCTCTTGTTACCATTTTATCCTTGACTACCCATATCCCCCGCCCATATCCTCCGCTACGCGGCATACGCCGCTTCGCAACCACAACCACCCAGGATCAAGTCAATGCCTCTATTCTCACCCCGTCACTACAATTTTCTAGCGGCTGAATTACTCCGTACAAAACCAACATTTGACCAGGAATCTCCCCTAGAAACTTGGCAACTATCCCAACAAGACCAATGGCGTAAAATGGTGTGTTCTATCGCAGGCAGCCTAGCAATGGACAATCCGGCATTCAAAACTACACAATTCTATGTCGCTGCTGGAATGAGGAAATAATTCCACCTAACATTGCGGGAAGTCAGATTTCGGCCTCCCCTTCCCAAGCCGCTGCCCAATGCCAACAACAACCCGGCGGTTTCGGAAGGCCCAAACTCAGGAGCAATCAGCCATGACTTCATATCGTTTTGAACAACTTCGCAAAATGTCTCTAAACGGCGAGCCAATTCCCGAATCTGAACTAGCCGAATTTAACTCAACAATGGCATGGTTCAATCGTTCGCAAGCTGCAAAACGCGCTGTTCAAACCAAGCGTGAAAAATATAAAACTTGGCCTTCCCGCAAGGGAGATCATAAATAATGGAATACATCATCCTAATCAACCGCTACGGACGAATCCTAACCTACCGTCTGACCGCCGACGGCCGAATCGTCTTCTGGTCTTACAACCGCCCCAATACCATCGAAGCGGCACTTTCCAAATGCCGCGATCTTCCAGTCCGAATCACCAGCCAATCCTAACCAAGGAAAGCCTCATGCCATCCAATCCCACAACTAATCAATCAATCCTAAAAGCTATAATCAGAGAATGTGAGAAGGAACATATCGGGCTAGACGATAATATTCCCGATTTTATTCTAGAAAAACTCAAAATAACAAAAGAACAACTAGCGCAAATGCTAGATGATATTAACTCTGCCCAGCCAACCAACTAGGACAATCCCAACCCCAACCCAGGATTCCATCCCATGCTATCCCGTCCCATCATCCTATCCCGTCAAGCCTTCCAGCAATATCTAGAATCCTGCGACAATAAAATCGCCGGCCAAAAATGCGACAGCGAAGATTGTCCAATCGCCCGGCATCTGAAATTGGAATTTCCAGAAATCAATCATCTTACAGTTGATGACGATATTATTATGTACGAAGATAACGACATATATCGTGGATTCATATCTATCCCGTATTGGGCGCAAACATTCATCCATGATATTGACGAATCGGAATCACCAGCAACCGGGAGATATTGCCTTGCAATTCTAGATTCCATTGATCCGCGCGACAACGAAAGCGGAGAGCTAATCGACCCAACCGAATAGCTACTGACAATTCCATCACTAACCCAGGAATCTCCATGCCATCACCAGCCCAGGCCGCCAAATTCCACCTCCGCCGTGCGCGCCAAATCAACCACCAGATAGACGACTTCCGCGAATGTTCAACCGATATGGAGCTAATTGACAGTCATGATTGGCGGGATTTATTCCAGCTAATCGCCCGGCCCGACATTGACGAACCAACCTCCGGCCTCCCCATGCCTCGCGAACGCTACTGACCAGAGGAAAACCTACCATGAAATATTCCCGAGATGAAATTAAAACCCTTGACCAATTACGTCTAGCCGCAGCAGCTGCCAGCGAAGCAATGCAGGATGATGCAGAATATAGTACAATATCAGCACACCTATCCGCCGTTGCCATTTTGCTAGACGAGGCCAGAATTTCTCTAATAATTCGCCGCCTGAATCTAAAATAGGAAATCTTGTCATGTCCTGCCAAATGCCAAATTTACCAATCGAACTAGATGCTGAAGAAATGATGAATCAGATTCAACAATTCAATGCAGCTAATCTTCGGGCGATGCAACACAATAAATGGGAAGATTTTTCAAAAAATAGGGAAAAACTAGAATCCTGGTTTATTTCCAAAGGAATCAAGCTAATATCAAAGGAGGCTTGAGTTGCCATGACCCCCCAACTAACCCTAACCATCGCCAACGACGGTTCTCTCGTAATCGAGCGAATGCTAAACGGCAATCGCCAGCAAATCACCATCGCCGAAGGGGAATTGGAAATGGTATGTCGGAGGATTTTGGAGGCTCAAAATCGCCGAGAAAACTCCCTCGGACAGGATGGCCTCCCGACGGAATCGCAAATTAGATGTTGGGAAAATCATCAATCCGCTCCAAGCTATTTCTGTCCTCACTGTCACCATGACGGAAGAGCCAGCAGACAGTGGCGAAAATTTGCCAATCCTGGCTCCGGAACAATCCACCAAATTCCGCCCGGCCAGAAAGGGAAAAATCTCATTTCCCAGAAATCAGCCGAAGAACTAGGGCTATAAGCCATGCTAATGCGTCAAATCAGAAAGGAACGAAGTCTTAAATACAGGAGATGGAGGCATCCCTATGATAAAGGAACCCCTCTTTACAGATGAGCAATTTTCGTTCTCCATTCCTGCAACGACAACCGAAATTGGCGCCGCCATCCTCAACCATTTGCCAAATCCAAACGCGGCTTCCAGCGCCGTCAACAACGGCGATTTACAATCGCAATGGAGCAAATCCCATGCTAACAGTTGTTCCAAATAATCTCAATGACGCTATGCTGCAACAACACGGAAGTTTGCGCGAATATGACCCTACTTTCCAGCACGTTACTCTCTTGTCCGATTCCATCTTCTTCCCCAAATCTGCCATCCGAATCGGCCAACTCCTAAAATGTATCGGCCGGACCTATCGGCCATATTCCTGGGAAGTCCAACAAATTGAATCACTAATGTATGTCAATGGGCAAAAGATTGCTGTCAATGTCGATTCAGCCCAACGAATGACCGATCGAGTCAAGCTAGTGTGCCTCGTAACCGGGCAAGTCAAAATCCTCCCGTTTAGTTATCTGTCCTACTCCGCCATCTGGCAACTATCCCGGTGACAAATCATGGCTAGTGAAACATTCCTTCCCGACACAACTAGCAAAATCACAAAAGACTTCGCCGCCAAGCTATTTGTGCATCATTTAGGGCTGGCGATATCATATTGGGAAATCGGCGGAGATCAATCAATCTCGATAGATAGAGCTGCAGCGCAATTAACTCATGATTCCTACCGCAGAACTTTATACGCCATGCTGCCAGTTATGGACCATATTTATGCTGAAATGGAAAAATAACCCATGCCCATAACCCAAGACCGAATGCTGAAATTAATCCGTTCCGGCCAGGACTATCAACAAGCCCTCGAAGCCGTTACGGATATAATTTCCGCCAACCGCCAGCGCGTCGCCAAGGGGGAACTCTCGGCGGAATCCGCGCTGGACTTTTTGTCCCAATTCGTCAAACCGGATCTTTTGCTCCAAGAGCCAGTCGAATCGAAACTGAATCTCCTAGCCGAATACCGTCATTATCGGCTCAACAAGCACAAGAATGACAAAAGAAAATTAGCTAAACAGAAATCGAAATTCCAAACTTCCAACATGACGGAATCAAACCTGCCGGAAAGATTCGAATGGGAAGACCGAAAGGAAAAGGAATGGGAATCCCTTCCCGTCGATGACGAATCAGACTCCATCCCCAATGACGAGGAAATCTTCTAATGACCAACAGTGAATGGAAAATCATCACAGTCTCCAATTTCGATCTCGAATCTTACCGCCAACAAACTGTCGCTGAGCATATAACTTCGGAAAATTATGGAGAAATCATGCTAAAAGCTCTCCAATCGACAGTCAAAGAAGGGGACCCAACTTGGTTTAAGATGGTTCCACAATCCAAGCGCCTATGGCTCGGAATGGAAGAATTTGTCGATACAACCTGCGAATCATGCGGCGCAGATTTGTTTGGGAAAGAATGCTGTCTAAACTCTAACATTGGATAATCTGCCATGACCCATCCAACCAAATCAACTCTCCTCCCAGGCAATGCCGGAATCCGCCAGCTAATTTCCGCCCTTCGCCAGCCAATGCCAGAAGGCTTTGTCTGGGACTTTATGACAACCTTCGAAACAGAAAACGATAGCAAACGCACCGCAGCCAATTTAAAAGAAGAATTCGGCCCTCATTGTCAGTCCGCTGGTTGCGCAATGGGACTAGCCAGGACTCTATATTCCAACGTCGAATCGAATGAAGGATTGAATACCATCCTCCAAATGCCAAAGGAAGATTTTCATAACATCTTCTGGAATGAACAACAATATGAAAAGGAAGATGTCTATTCGATTTCCCCAGATGATGTCGCCGACAAGCTGGAGGAATATCTCGAAAAGGTGGAGGGAAACTGATGGCTGATTTCTGTCTTCAATGTTCCCAAGACATGGGATTTGACGAACCTGATTTGGCTGGAATAACAAGCCAATCAGAATGGGAATCTGGCCTTGCGCGCCAAGTTCTATGTGAAGGCTGCGGAGTAACATTGGTCGATCCAGACGGGAAATGTATCACCAACTGCCTCCTCCATCACAACACCAGTCCAGATGCTTGGAAAACAGGAGCTGAATAATGCCTCAAACCCGCACCATCCTTTCCCGCCTCGTCGGCAGTCATTTCCGCCGCGCCGGGGATTTAATCCTGGAAAACCTCCCCTCCGGAACCTCTCTAATCCTCGATCCCGAACCTGACAACCCATATGATTCCAACGCCATCAAGGTAATGCTATCACCGACAAATATCAAATTATCAGAGGAGGATTGCGAAAGACTTCCCAATTTCGGCATCACAATCGAGGAAATTGTCGAAACGGAGGAATTGTTCCATCTTGGTTATATCGCCAAATCGGGCGGAAAACCGGCCGATGGGCTACCAGGGAATGTCGAGGTGCTAGATTTGATGGCCGGATGCCCGACATACCAATCAGTGCTGGCGTTCAGCCCAGAGGGGAAGCCACTAGTTAAGATTTCGGAATCTTAAACCGGAGACAATTCCATGCCCATCTCCTATGAACACAACTTCCATGGTGTCGTCAAAGTCAAAATCGGGAAATGCAGGGCAATTCCAAGAGATGCCGAAAATCCCGACTTCTACACCAGGAAAATCGAACTTTTCGACAAGGATGGGAATCGAATTCCCATCCACCTCTACGGAGACAACATATCGTTCGAAAATTCCCCAGATACCAAGGCGCGGGAAATTTCCATCGAGATGGGGGAATGACGATGGATAACTGGACACTAGATATTGATTGCAGACTAGAAGAAGGTTCCACATCAGACAAATATTATGTTGGAGAAATATACTACAATGGAGACTTACTAGCAAAAGTCTATCATATCACATTCGAAAGTTGTCAAATGAGAGGGCAAACTGTACTCAACGCAATAAAAAATTCGGAGGAAAAATCCTGATGCCAGCCTCTCCGAGAGTCATGTTCCTTCAAATTTCCGAAACATTCGGAATCCTATCCGCCCAATTCCGAATGCTGGCAGATTCCATGACAACTCCAACAATCACCGATCCAGATTATCGACAAAAGCGCCTCAACGAAGTCGGACATCTAAAGATAGAAAGCCTCGAATTATCTGTCAGGGCAACAAACTGTCTAAAAAACAACGGCATTGAAACTGTAGCTGATTTAGAAAAATTCAACAAAAGAGAATTGAAAAGATTCTATGCGCTGGGTGCAAAAAGCATCGCAGAAATTGCCGAGACAATGTTCAATCTCGGTCTTCCCATGCGTGGGTTTGACTTTGGAAAACAGGAGTTGTCACTCTGATGCCCCATTCCCCAACTCCAGAACAAGCTGAAATAATAAACGCAGCAAGTCATCCACAATCCCTCATGATCTCTGCCTACGCCGGCTGTGCGAAAACATCATCCCTGGAGATGGCCGCCACTGTCATCAGGGAACCAACCTTAGCGTTGGCCTTTAATAAGAAAATTGCCACTGAATTAACCGGCAGGCTTCCAGATAATTTCACTATCCGAACCCTAAACGCCATGGGCCACCGGGTCTGGGCCAGGACCATCCAAAAAGCAAACCCGGTCCTGGATGATCGGAAGCTCGGCAAGCTGGTGACCCAAATCGCCAAAGATTCCAAACTAAACCTCCTTCCCGGCGAATGGGAGGGGCTAATCGGGCTAGTCAATCATGCAATGATGTTGGGAATTGTCCCGAATGGGGAATCCGACATTGAGGAAAATTGGGAACTTGCCTCTCAGCTATCCGGGTTTGATTCTCCCAACATCGAAATGGCCAGGGAAATTCTAGACGAAAACAATGCTCTCTCCCGCGCCGGAATCATCTCATTCAACGACCAAATTTACGCCCCGACCTGTCTTGGCGGGCAATTCCCGCAATATCCCCGAGTCATGGTTGATGAGGCCCAGGATTTGTCGCCCCTGAATCATAAGATGTTGGAAAAACTCTGCCAATCTGGCAGCGGCAATCTCATTGCTGTTGGTGACCCTCGCCAGGCCATCTACCAGTTCCGTGGCGCCGATGTCCAGAGTATGACCAACCTTCGGAAGTTAAAATCCAACTGGAAAGACTTACCCCTGACTCTAACATTCCGCTGTCCGAAGAAGATAGTCGCTAGACAACAATCCCATGCGCCGGGTTTTCGGGCACATGAAAGTAATGCTCAAGGAAGCATTGTTTACTTCAATGATGAAACAATGCCACAATGGCATTGGAGTGATGTTGAGAATATTATGAATTCCTATAATTCTCAATCCCTCGCCATCCTCTGCCGAAACAACGCGCCGCTGATGTCGCTGGCATTCAAGCTGATCCGGAAAGGAATTGGAGTCGAAGTCGCTGGACGGGATATCGGGAAAGGCCTCATCAGTCTGTCTAAAAAACTCTCCCCCAAAGATGAATCCCGCATTGCCGAGTTAGAGGAAAAACTAAACAGTTGGCAAGACCTGGAAGAAAGCCGCGCCTTCGCGCGCCAAGATTCATTCCGAATCGACGCCATAAGGGACCGGGCGGAGTGTTTCCGAGCCACGATTGATTCAACCGAAGTAACAACCGTTGGCCAACTCCGGGCGATGCTGGAGAAATTGTTCGAACCAAAGAAAGGGGCCAGACAAATCTTGCTATCTTCCATCCACCGCTCCAAGGGACTAGAATGGGACTGCGTATTGCATCTCGATCCTTGGCGGCTGCCATCCAAAATGGCGAAAACCCCTTCTGAAATCGAGCAGGAAATGAACCTCCAATATGTCTGTGAAACTCGAACCAAGAATGTGTTGATATTGGCGAATCTGGGAGATTTCAAATGACTTGTGAATGGAATGAAATAATACAAACAATTACTGTCTGTGTCGGCGCACTTGCAGCAATAGGTCTTGTGTGTTTTATATTTGGATATGGTTTTTATGTCGCAATTAGAGGGAATTAGAAAGGAAATGTCCCAATTCCTCCTGCCCCTTTCAGTTTCCCTGGCTTTCTGGCCAGGGATTCTTTCCCCGGCGACATCTCCGCGATGGTGGGCTATCGCCATCGGAATGGGAATGGTGTGTCCGATAAGGGGATGGAGGCGACTATCGCCGCCGATCACCATTCTCCTTCTTCTTTCCTCCCTCTCCATCTTCCTCTCCATCCGAAACCCTGTCGCGCTGGGCGAGGCGATCCATTGGCTATTGCTAGGCATGGCATTCCTCTGGGGAACCTCCCTCAAGGATTTCCGCCCTATCATTTGCGGATTCTCCATCGGCCTGCTTGTCAACTCTATCATCGCCATCTTTCAATATTTCGGCTGGGATGGCATCTCCGAATGGCAGAGTGCGGGTCCGGGAGGGTTGTTCTACAATCGAGAAGTCCTCGCCGAGCTGGCCGCTCCAATATTCGTCTGGGGGGCAGTCGCCGCGTCAACACCGACTATTCTATGTTCTATTATCCCCTTGTTTCTCTGCCACTCTCGAGTCGCCATAATAACAATATTCACCGGATGTTTGTTTATGCACTTGAAATGGTGGAGCAGGGCGGCTATATTGGGAATAGGAATAGTTATAATTGGAATTATCTCTATTGAAAACTACAAATATTTCTCTCTCTTTGACCGTCTTGACACATGGAAGTTGGCTCTCTCCGAGTTGTCATTTTTCGGGAAAGGTCTCGCCTATTGGGAACTCCAACACCCCGAATCCCACTATGTGCATTCTGACGTGTTGCAACTAATGGTGGAGGTCGGGATCATCCCCACCTTGCCCATCCTTTTCCTTCCCATCTTAATCATCTGGAAATCCCGCCATGCCCAAATCGCCCCGGAATATTTCGCTATCGCCGTGGCCCTCCTCCTGGAAATGGTCATCTCCTTCCCCCTTCACCAGCCCGCGACGGCATTCCTCATGGCAGTATTGTGGGGCCATCTTGCCCGCCATTGTCAGGGGGCTGCTATTATTCATCGCTCTATGGTACAGCTGGGCCAACCTTTCAGCCGAGCTAACACTAACCAAGATCTGGAATCAGCCCGGAAGGAATCGCCATGACACCTTAGAGATTGTCGATTCCGCCATTCGGAGATTTCCATTCGATGGGCAATTCTATCTTGTCCGCCACGAATTGTCGGAGACGATGAAATGAAATGTCCATACTGCAATAAAGAAATTTCAAAAACAAATCCACCATCCCTAGATCACATTATTCCAAAACACCGCTTAGCAGAGGAAGATCGAATCGCGGCGATAGAATCTGGAATTATCATAACTCGTATTTGTTGCCGAAGTTGTAATTTCCGTCTTGAACATGCTGGAGAATGCCCAGGCGCCCTAGCATGTGCAGTTGCTGTAGCAAATGATATTGTCAATAAATTGTCCTATCCGAAAAGGAAACGGAAATTAGGAAAAACAATTAGGCAGGTGCTATCCAATTGGAGGTTAATGTATGGAGCAAATTTGTGACCAGAGATGAACAAGAGGCAAAATCTTGGCGCTTCGGAAATCGTGGCTTGCTGTTGGTTCCCCTTTCTTCCAAGAAATGGGCCATATTCGACCGCTGGGGATATGAATGTCATGGATATGTCGAACTGCCGGAGGATGTCCAGATCGTGATGGAGAAAATTTCAGTCAAATCCCAAGAGATGCACCAGCCGTCGGAGGTAGACAAATCACCCCTGACATCCGCCAAAACCGTTGATGAATTAGGATTATAGTTGCCATGAAAATCCAATCTTCCCATTCCCATTCCGATCGCGGGCTGGACCCATATTTCACCCCGCCAGAGGCGACGATAGCATTGATGGAAATTGAGCAACCACCTTATCATATTTGGGAACCAGCGGCTGGAGATGGAGCAATAACAAAAATTCTACAAATATATGATAGGAAAGTAGAGTCATCTGATATAGAATCCTATCCATCTTATTGTCGAATTTTTAAATGTGATTATTTCAAAACACCAAAACCATTTGGAATTGAGGGAATCATCACTAACCCGCCATTCCTCCGAGCGGTGGAATTTGCGGAAAAAGCCCTCTTGGAAGTCAAATATGTGGCATTGCTATTGCGGACCAATTTTCTAGAATCAACTTCCAGATTGCCGTTCTTTCGTCAAAATCCCCCATCCCGAGTCTGGATTTCCTCCCGTCGCCTACCCATGATGCATCGGTTTGGCTGGACTGGACCACAAGCCCCCTCCAACACCTGCCACGCTTGGTTCATTTGGGACAATAGGAATGGGAAAACAAATTCTGCCCAAATATTGTGGTTCGATTGGGCGGATTATGCGGTCAATAATCTCCAATCCGACAAATCAGCTGAGGAACTTGGATTATGAGTAGGGAAATAATATTAGCAAAATTGCACTGCAATCACGTTATATTTATGCCCCTCATAGAAGAAGACGGCAGAGGATATTGTCCTTTTCATGATGAATTAGTCAGAGTCATGTGGATGAAAAGAAAAGGAGAAAATCTCCCAGATAATGATTTAGATTTTTCTTCCATTTTCGGAGACATTTGATGACCTACTATCATTCCCTCAATTGGAAGGGCCGCCTCTTCCATTCTATCGATCCACTGAGATGGGGTTATCGGAACCGGCAGATTTTCCTCCAGCTCCTACCAATATCCCTACCAGTATTATTTCTATCCCGGCTTCTTCTCCGCTTTTTGATTCGCCTGTTCATTTTCTGGCTCTCCCTGACAGAACTCCTCCTTTCCCTCTGGCTGAAAGTCCCCGCTAATGACCAATGACACTTCCAGCGATGTCATCCAGATTTTCGGTATTATGGCGCAAATTCCTACACAGGAAATTCGCGCGAAAGTCGAGACATCACCACTTAATCGGGAGGCTGGTTAGGTAAGGGAGCGCGCCGTGAGCGCGCTAAATCTCCATCATCTGATCTTCGCGATCGCATTCTTCGTCGGCGCAATTCCCCCGAATGTGGGGAGACCATCTGCCTTCGACTCCTTCGCCATTAGGCCCGGCTCCAGCGACATCGCCGTAAATCATAATACGGTAGCAAAATCTGGTCACGCGCTCTGGCGTATTGGGAAATATGTCATTGTACCTGATCCATCCGAAAATATACAAAAACTTTCTTTCATCACGGACATTGATAAGGTCTTGTGCTGTAAATATCTCGCCAGATGTTGTCCTGATGGTCGAATGAGGAGCCAAGAATCCACCACGTCTTATTTTAGAATCAATTTGCATTATCCGATAGTTATCCGGCAATTGTTCACTCTCCAAAACAGGGGCTATATATGTCGTGAGAGTACGTGTTGGTGTCTGTCCTGTATTCATCCAATGAACCGCCAGTTGCCACTCATTGCGAGCGGGGAACCTATCTCTGAGTCTGTAAACCGTAATATTGACAACCGAAAGATATGCGCGCAATTGAGATTGCGCGGAATTTTCGGCAACTCTAATAGACGCTTGCATATCGTCAGTTTGTCGGCGGCCGGCACGCCAAGTGACAATCCACAGGCCGATAGTGGAAACAGAAAGTACGGCAGTGAACATAGCCAGCCAGAACGTGAAGAACGCAACCGGATCATCCGTCGTCCGCTCCCAGAAGGTTTTGCCTCCTTCACCTTTTGGGTTGCCGGCATTGTCTTTGTGTTCGGTCTGGCCGGTTTCTTGATTGTGTCCTGGTGGCGTGGGTGGTTGCGCTAAATCGTGGCTAACTGCCCATATAATAAATACCAGAAACAATATCCAATAGACCACTCCAGCATACGCGCCGCGTGGCATGAGTTATACGTCCGCTAAATTGTCAAATTTCCGTCACCGACCTGGAATCCTCCACATGACATTTGCAGGCCATTGGTGGACTATCCCGCAGATCAAAGTTGTCCGTTACCTAGCGGTGAAGGAAAAACTTTCCGCTGCCCGAGCGGCCATTGCCTTGAAGGAACTCTACAACATTTCTACAACTCGTGGAGCATTAATAAAACTCGCTATAAGGCATGGATTTCGTTTCCAAGGAACTTCCCATCATCCAGGAAATAATGGCTTAACTGGAAAACAAAGACCTTGGTGTGGCACTAATGCCAGAGGCATATATCGTCGGAAGGATGGAAACTGGACTGTCTCCATTTCCATCGAAGGGAAGACAATCTATTTGGGATACTATAGGGACTGGGAAGATGCGAAGGCAGTCTGGGAGGAGACGTTGTGTGTGCTGCCGAATGGTGGGATGGAAGAGTGAACGATCATTCACCCCTTGACCCACGTTTGCTCAGCAAACGCCCACGGTTCCCCCATCCCGCTTGACGCCCACAATTCATGATGCTACCCTTAACCCTTCATAAAGCCGGACCCCGCCCCATGCGCTTCACCATCGAAGGCTACGCCTTCACAATCCCCGACCGCCATCAGCCCGGCGATGTCCTATCTGAAATTGAGGCCCACGCCCTCAATTCCTTCCGGGTCCGCAACATACAAATCCAGATGCTCCGCAAAGTCCGCCAGGCAATCAGCCAATCAAGCGGGCAGATATTATCCCCAGAAGAACTAGCCAGCCTTCAATCCCAAATCGCGAAGTATGCTGAATCCTATCAATTCTCCCTTCCAACCCGCCAGAATGCCATCACCCCGTTGGAGCTAGAGATCGAAATCGTCGCGAAGGAAATGGCAGATAAGCAAGCTAGGCTGAAAGATTGGACCTCCCCTGGTGCCGACCCAGCCACAATCGAGCAGTTCAAATCTCTCCCTGTCGTTCAAATTGAAGCCCGGCGTCGCCTGGAAGATTCAAAATCCCTCCCTCTCTAATATAATTCTAGCCGCATATTTTGGAGATTCGCATGAAAATTCTCCTTATTGAAGATGGATTAGAATTATCGAAATTCCTTTCCAAACAGCACCAATGTCATACTGCCAAGTATGAGGAAATTTATACCAGTGAAATCGCTTCCAGCAATTACGATTTGTTGATTCTCGATTTCAAAAAAGAAATCTTCTCCCTTATCAGAGAAATTAGGCTAGAAAAAATTGCAATCCCTATCTTGGTCATTTCCAATGCGACTGATAATAGAGATGCGTTGATTGAGAAAATTTCCGCCCTTTCAATCGGCGCCGATGATGCAATAGTAGCGCCAATTGATGACAGAGAATTATCTGCCCGAATCATTGCATTAATCCGCCGATCGGCAGGGAATTCTCATAATGTCATTTCCATCGGAAAACTTTCCCTTGATTTATATTCTCAACTAGTGTTTGTCTCCGGAATACCGCTACCGCTGACACGGAAAGAATATTCCATCCTTGAATTACTATTATTGAAGAAAAATAAAGTCCAAACAAAAGATTCCATCATGGATTATCTCTACAATGGAAGAGACGAACCGGAAATAAAAATACTGGATGTCTTTATGACAAAAATCAGGAAAAAGATTGCCCTACTCTCTAATGGCGATGATTATATTACGACAGTTTGGGGGCGCGGGTATATGATTTTGGAAAAATTGGCTTCACCGCCATCCCCGCCAATACCATTTACCAGTTCCCCTTTCCCGGACAATACCAATGCCTAAAAAATCGGACTCCGACCTGCCAATGTCCAGACGCCATATTGAAATTTTTGACGAAGATTGGGCATTTCTTGATCGGTACTATGGGGTTAATTCCGACAGCAAGATTGGAGTCGGACCAGCCATTCGACATATTGTTCATCAGAAGGTCAGCCAACTCAAGATGAAAATGACGGAAATGAGAGATGGAAGGATGGAGGAAAAGTGATGCCAAATTCTATTCCCCAATCCCAAGCTTTGGCCGAGGCGGATTCCAACTCGCTATCGGAATTATTCAGTCGTGATCCGGAAGGCTACACCCGGCAAGATTTGGATAATGTCATTTCCGAATATCGCCAGCGGCGGATCAATTGGGACATCGCCGAAAAGGCCGGAGTCAAAGTCAAACCAGTGCGCGTAGAGGGCGGTAATACCAAATCAAAATCCCTAACCTCCGACAAGTCGGCCGAAGACTTAGGGCTATAATCTGGGGCTCCACCATGCCAGAAATGAATTCTTCCTTCTCCACCGTCACCCCCAATCTCCAGCTTGCTATCGACTCAACAAGTCTGGGTGCCTACAAGACATGCCCCAGGTATTATCAATATGCTATTCTATTGGGCTGGGAACCGAAGGGAAAATCGGTCCACCTTCTATTCGGACTATGGATGCATGAAGGCCGAGAACGGTATTATCGGGATAGATGGAATGGAATCAACCATCAAGACGCCCTCGCCAACACCATCCATTGGGCATTCAAAGTAACATGGGACAGCAAGTTGGGTCGCCCCTGGACTTCCAACCATTCAACCAAAAATCGCCACACCTTAATCCAGACGCTAGTGTGGTATCTCGACAAATACGGTGATGATGATCCCCTTCAAACTATCGAACTGAACGGCCAGCCCGCTGTGGAGGTTTCGTTTCATTTCGGAACCGGAAAAATGTCCCGCGATGGAGAGGAATTTTTATTGTGTGGTCATCTCGACCGAATTGTAACCCTCCATCGCCAACATTACATTTCCGACTTAAAGACAACCGGCCATGGCTTAAACCAAGAATGGTTTGATTCTTTTACTCCGGATAACCAATTTTCATTGTATATCACCGCTGCCCAAGTAATCTACCATGAGGATATATCTAGTTTGATTGTCGATGGCTGTCAGATCCTCGCCAGTGGCAGCCGCTTCCAGCGAGGTCTGGTCGAGCGCAAATCATCCCAGATCGAAGAATGGTGGAATGAGACGATCGGGTATTGGATTTCCCAAATGGAAGCCTCTGCCCGACACAATCTCTACCCGATGAATGACAAAGCGTGCAATAATTTTGGCGGCTGTCCATACCGGCGAGTGTGCAGCAAACCACCTTCCCTCCGCCAGGAAACCTTGGAAAAGGAATATTCCCGCCGGATTTGGGATCCGCTTAAAATCAGGGGAGATATCTGAATCATGGCCTTCTTAATCAATCGAACTCTAACTTGTGATATCCCTAAATGTAATGCTGAATTTACTATTCGTTGCAGATCAAATTACGAACTTGCATTAAATGCTTCTGATGGTGGATGGTTTATAATCTTTATGAAGAGAGAAAATTTGCATATTCATAAATGTCCGGAACACCGCTTACCTGGAGATGGCGAGAGTAAATTTTTTGACTGTGATGAAGGAGAGCGTAAATATAAATTAATAACGGAGTAAACCTGATGGCAACCTTCCAGTCCCCAATCAAATCCACCGCTCCAATCAAGATGATGCTTCTGGGTCATACTGGAGCTGGGAAAACTGGTGCTACCATGAGTCTGGCCGCAGCGGGTTACAAAATCCATCATCTCTGCTTTGACGGCCCGCCGGAGATATTATCTGAATACATCCACAATCCGAAATCTATCTACCGCAACCAGCGGCCAGGACTCTGGACAAAGGAGATGGCCGATTCTCTCCATGAACGGATTTTCTACGAAGTTGTGACCGAAGGGCGAAACATTGTCGGCGGGAGGGCAATCCCGAAAGGCGATAGTTGGCAAAAAGCCAACCTCATATTAAACAACTGGATCGACTCCGAAACCAAGGAAAAATTCGGCAATATTTCCACCTGGGGCTCCGACAGAGTTTTGATATTGGACAGCTGGAGTCGCATGTGCGAAGCCGCCATGACATTCCATCTTGCCATGAACGGGCGCCTCGCTGAAGGTCCAAAAGTCGGCACCTATGATGATAATGACTATTCCGCGACATATCGGAATATCTTTTCCTTCCTTGATCTGCTGAAAGCCGAGGAAATAAAATGCCACATCATCCTCATTTGCCATATTGATTTCTTGGATATTTCCCAACCAGCCCAATCCGGCAAACCAAACAAAGCGGAAATGGATGTTAGGGGGTTTCCCCAGACGCTAGGAAGTGGTCGCCGGCTCGGCCCCAAAATCGGCCAATATTTCAACCACGCTCTCCGCGCTAAGCAAACCGGGACGCATCCGATGATCCGCCGGGAAATAATAACCAACACCGATGAGCATGTAGAACTCAAGACGACCGCGCCACTAAAAGTCAAACAATCCTATCCCCTCGAAACAGGTCTTGCAGAATATTTCCTCGCCGTAAGAGGACCACTAAATCCGGAGGTAAAATAATCTCTCCTTTGAGATCCACTTCCCCTGTGCGACTGGTGATCACAAATGGCGTTGAGGCGAGATTCTGGTCCGTGTCCGCCTGCCAGGGGAATTCAGCAGCGCAAGCTGTTGGGCTATCGGTCCCGAATAGCGGATAAATCGGGCACTTCCGGCAGTGGGATTCAAATGCAAATAATTTCTTATCATTGTGACATTTGCCTCAGTAGTGTTGAAGAATATCTATCAGGACTATTGATTGACCGTGGAAAATTAATCTCCATCCAGAACGAACTTTCATCTTATGACAAACACATCTGCAAAGATTGCATTAAAACCATTGTCCAAGATTCCCTGAGAAATGGGAATGGCTGATAAGATGGCAGCCTTTTATTCCATCTTCCCTGTTGGTCTTGGTCTATAACCAACCCAACGCAACCAAAGGACCATGATTCGATGCCTGATTTCTCAGAACTAATCAACCGTCCCGCTGGCGTCGCCAAGAGGCAACCGCCCCTTCCAGCCTATGACTACCCCGGCATCATCACCTCCTACGAGCCGGGAAAATCTTCCAAGGGAACTCCATACGTCCGGTTTCATGTCACCCTGTCTGGCTGGCCGGAAGGGATTCCCGAAGGCGCTAAACAAGATTCCGATGGGAATGAAATGGACCTCTCCAAGAAGCGTTTCCGGTATGATTATTACACATCGGATGATGCGCTGGTGATGTTAGATGATTTCATCCGAGGGTGTGGGGTAAATCTTCCAGACGACGGTTCTGTTGGATATGGAGAGGCCATTTCCCAGCTCATCGGCTGTCAGGTCACTGCCAGTGTCCAGCAAAGCTTCAATGAAACCAGTGGCGAAACCTACAACCCGCCCTGGTTGAAATCTCTCCGAGGCGCTGCCAGTTAGGAAGATGGAATTTTAGTCTTCCTGCCCTTGTAAGGAGTTGAGGAAGATAGTTTGCCGTTCCTATCTTTCTCCTCCTTACCTCGCCGGGGAGGAATGGATTTGCCCCCTGAGTCTGTTCCTCCCCGGTTGAAGAGAAAGTCAAACTTCAATGAACTTCCATGCCATCACCATCGCTGATATTGTTATCGAGAGAGATTCCCGTCAACGCCGGGAAATCGAAACCTCCGATTTAGAGAAATCAATTTCCCGTCTCGGTCTTCTTAGCCCAATAATCGTCAACCGAAAAGGCAACATCCTCGTTGCCGGGGAACGCCGCTTGGAAGCCTGCCGGAAACTCGGCTGGACTTCCATTGCTTGTCGATATTTCGATGAACTCTCCCAGCTTGAATCCGCCATCCTAGAATACGAGGAAAACAACAAACGGAAGGCTCTAACATGGCAGGAAGATGTCAGTGCCGTTTCCAACATCCATCAGATGTTTCTGACAGCTAATGAAAGCTGGACCCAAGCCCAAACCGCCGACGAATTGGGGCTGTCCAAGGGTCATGTTTCCCTGTGTTTGATTGTTGCCCAGCATCTCTCCGACGAACGAATCATCAAATGTCAGACATCACGCGAAGCCTGGAATATTCTCCGCCGACGGGAGCAGCGAAAGGCAGGGGATGCATTACAGCAATTGCTATCAGATGAACCACCAATAAATGCGGCACTAGCAAATGAATCTAAACCGAGACAGGAAATTCATAATCGTAATGTCTCTCCTACTGTTAGCTCTAGTGTTAGCCGAAATATTCTTCCTAAAAATTCCTCCATCCTAAACGCCGATTTCCTAACTTGGGCACCCCAATATTCTGGCCCGAAATTCAATTTCCTCCACTGTGATTTCCCTTATGGCGTCAACAATAACATTTCCCGCCAAGGACAGCAAGGCGAACCCAACTTCTTCTACAATGACTCCAGGGATACATTTTTCGATCTCCTCGATTGTTTGTGTGAGAATTTCTGGAAATTAATGTCAGTCTCGTCCCATGTTATGTTTTGGTATTCAAAGAAATATGAATCCGAAATAATAGCAAAATTCTCTCGTATTCCTGCCATTCAATTTGCACCGCATGCTTTGGTCTGGCATAAGACGGATAATCATGGAATTGTATCCGATGCCCGCCGATGGCCGAGGCATACATACGAGAAAGCCCTCTTATTAATGGTCGGGGAACGACAAATTTTGAAATCCGTCTCCGACTCCATCGGCCGCCCGACTGATCCAAAACTTCACCCATCCTGCAAGCCGGAACCGATGCTGGGGCATTTCTTCCAGATGTTTGTCGATGGACAAACTAGAATGTTGGACCCGACTTGCGGATCTGGTAGTGCCCTCCGAGCGGCAGATGCGCTGGGAGCCAAGGAAGTTATCGGCATTGAATTGAATTCCGAAATGGCCCACATCGCTGATGTGGCGCTGGATAATGCGAGGAAGCTGAGAGGAGTCAAGTTATGATATTTACACTCTGCGGTTCCGCCAGATTCGAATCCGTCTGGCATGAAGCTAACAAACAGCTCGGCTTAGCAGGCCACATCTCATTCTCCATGATGACATTTCCATCCATCGAAGGAGACAAATCATGGTACACTCCGGAACAAAAATGGACCCTCGACCTCTGCCATCTTGCCAAGATCGAAGAGTCCGATGCAGTGTTGATGCTAAATGTCAATGACTATCTTGGAGAATCCTCCCTCCGGGAGTTGGAATGGGCCAGGATTCGCAATAAGCAAGTATATTTTCTCCACGCTTTTATAAATGGAAACATCTCTCAATGGATGAAAGAAGGAAATGGAACTAGATTGCTTGGGAATATTCTTTCTGCAAAAGCGATTGATAGCATCTGGTCAATGGAATAAAAAATGGAACAATTGAAGCCCCAACCAAGTTGGAAAGAAGTTCGCCAACAAACCGACGATGAAATCGCACGGAGGCTTGCCATCCAACAGAAGGAAATTGCTCTCGCCAACAAACCGGACTCTGGAGTCAATCTGTCCTGTTTCATTTCAGAATTCCCACTCGCAATGGCGGCCATTGCCAAAATCCATAACTACCAACGGGGGCCGCTTGTGAAGGCGGACTATCTGCCCAGCCTGTTGCGCCATCTCTTCGGAATTGGCATTCATCCCGACCATGACGCCGCAGTAGTATGGAATGCCTTGGCAAGGCTGGAACTCCGGGAGAGGAACAAAAAGGACAACCTCCCTTGAATTATTTCCCCCTCCCGCCATTCGGTGCATGGGCTGGTCCCAGAAATCCGAAAATCCTATTCATCGCCGAAGCCTTCGGTGAAGGAGAAGACTCCACCCGTCAGCCATTTTCCGGCGAAGCTGGGAAGGAATTCTGGCGAATGTTAGGGGAGGCCAATCCGGACTGTGAGTCGGAACTTCATGCCTGGGTAACGGCAAAGCATAAATTTGGCTTGGCTTGGATTCGTGATCGTCATACTTGGATGACCGCTGCCAATATCGCCTTCACCAATGTGTTGAATCTCCGCCCACCGGGAAATAAAATTCCCGAAATCTGCGTTAAGAAATCGGAGCTTCCTGATGACTACAATATTCCACCAATCGCCAAAGGACTCTACCTGCATCCCCAATATCTGCCCGAGCTTGACCGATTGTTTGCTGAAATCATCCAATCAAAACCCAACCTCATCGTGGCGCTGGGAAATACTGCTTGCTGGGCACTCTTGCGAAGTACTGCGATTAGCAGTATCCGAGGCACAACGACGGAATTCCCCATCGGGGATAAAAGATGGAAAATCCTCCCAACATACCACCCCGCAGGAGTCCTCTACAACTGGTCCTGGCGGCCAATCGTTATAACCGATTTGATGAAGGCATTCCGAGAAGGGGAATTCCCGGAGATTCGCCGCCCGGAAAGGTACATCCTGATAAATCCATCTTTATACGATGTTGAGTTATGGATTAGTAACACTCTCCGAAAGGGAACTTGTTTTCTCGGATGTGATGTTGAAACCTCCCTGGGAATGATTGATACAATTGGGTTTGCCAGAAGCAAGGACGATGCACTGGTGATTCCATTCGGTCCACACAGACGAAAACGAGGAAACAATTTCATCACAACTTGGCCCATAAGAGATGATCAGAAAGTTGTATCCTATTGGACAGAGGAAGAGGAACGCCAAGTTTGGCGGCATATCATCCGTCTCCTAGAAAGCCCCATCCCCAAGGTATTCCAAAACGGTATGTATGACCTCCAATATTTGATGCGAATGGGGATATTTCCCAACATGACAAACAGCGAAGACACAATGTTGTTGTCGCATTCGCTATTTCCAGAAATGCCGAAGGGACTCGGCTTCCTAGGTTCCATTTATACCTCCGAATCCAGTTGGAAAATTATGCGATCTAACCCTTCTGACACGGAGAAGAGAGATGAATGATAAAGAACTGAAAAGACTTTCTCGAATAAAAAAGAAACACCTAATTCAAATAATTAATCTCTTAATGCCAACAGTAGAAAATCTGCTTGCTGCCCGAAATTATAAATCAGCTTATCGAAAAGACGCTGCTGAACTAGCTAATTCTCTCGCAATATTAGAATTTGCAACTCTCGATATCGCACCAATAACAACGATTTACCAAGAATGGTTACGGGACGTAATGGACAGAGAGGATAATGCGAATGACTGGAATAGCAATGCGACAGAAGTTCATTTCTCGGATTGAAGTTCGTTCCCGGAAAGCTGACGCTGTTTTCGTATTCGGAGACAATCTCCAACGGCGCGGACTAGGTGGGCAGGCAAAGGAAATGCGCGGGGAGCCCAACGCCATTGGAATCCCAACCAAATGGTATCCCGGCCGAAACAAACAAGCCTTCTTTTCAGATTCCGATTTCAAAAATGTGAAATCCTCCATCGATTCGGCATTTACTACCATTCGTGATTCCCTCCTCTCTGGATATGATGCAGTATTTCCAGAAGATGGAATCGACACTGGCCTTGCCGAGCTTCAAATCCATGCGCCAAAGATATTTGCCTATATCAATGACAGAATAGCTGATATTTTTGCCGAGTTTGGGGAATCCCCATGAGCCGGAAAAATCTCCTCTCCATCCTTCGAAACACTTGCTGTCCGGAGGGAATCCCGGTAGAGAAATTCCTCGCCCAGAATGGTCTTCTCATCATCATGTGTGATATGCCGGATGATTCCATCATCCATGAAGTTGATAAGGTGAGAGATGTTTTTATGTCCAAGATGGGTGGAAACTTTCGATGATCCCACGTTATATTTCTAATCCCTGCTGGAACAAAGTTAAAGTTATAAAACCTTCTGTTGGTGATTATGTTCTTGCAACAAAATATGTTGACGGTGATCCTGGAGATCAATTTTGTGTTGGTTTTTTCTATGGCTGGAATAATACAAGCGGAGAAATTCGATATTTTGTAATTGATGAACATGGAAATCAATTTCGACGAAACGGTTTTCGTAGAGTCGCCAAAATTGGAATGGAACGAGGAAATTGGATAGTTAGAAACATCTCTTTTATAGAAAAAATGGGCTATAAATACAGTGTTTGGCACTGGTATCGTGCATCATGGAATGAACTGGAGCATTATAGATGAAACGAGTTATTATCGAATCCCCCTATGGGGCGGAATGTTCCTGGCAAATTGCTGATAATGTTCGCTATGCCCAGAAATGTGTCAAGGATTCTCTCCATCGAGGGGAATCCCCATTCGCCTCACACCTCCTCTACACCCAAGATGGAATTCTCAACGACTCCATCCCATGTGAAAGGGTCGCTGGAATATCAGCCGGGCTGGCTTGGACTTCCATTGCTGATTTAGTTGCGGTCTATGTAGATCGAGGGATATCGTCCGGAATGATCCTGGGCATCAACGAGGCCAACAAATTTGGCATCCCCATCGAATATCGGGAGATTAGGAAATGATGTCAAAACCAATTCCATTAAATCCAGAACTTGCCAAACTTTTAGAGGAATCAGTCGATACCTACAATAATATGTCTCCTGAAGAGAAAGCTAAACTCCATCGTGCACAAGCTATTAGTTGGGTCTATGGAAATCTTGCCATTGAAAATCCAGCCATAACCCGAGAACAAGTTGAAAAACATTTCGACGAGATGTATGGGAAAAAATAATGCCTCTCTTTAACACTGCAAATCTTTCCCCGCAATCGAATCTCACTCCGTCCGAATCTCACCAGATTTATTGTGGTCTTGACAATGCGGTGATGTTGGAAGTGCTATCTGAACTCCATCATCTTCGCAATCAGCCACCTGCGATTTACAATTTTGAACGGGCGCTGCAAGCCCCCTACATGGAGATTATGAATCGTGGCTTTGCGATTGATGAATTGTCACGCCATCGCGCAGTCCAAGAATTGTCTGCCCGGCGAAGCCACCTGGAAGGAATTCTCAATGAACTCGCCTGTGCAATCTGGGACCGCCCGCTTAATCCCCGAAGCCCACCCCAATTAAAGGAATTCTTCTATTCCAAGATGCGTCTCCCGGAAGTCTGGATTTCCCAGAAAGGGGAACGCAAGCTATCCACCAATAGAGAAGCTTTGGAGAAACTGGATGTCTACCTTCACGCTAGACCAATCGTATCTCTTATCCTTGGAATTAGAGATATCTCAAAACAACTTGATGTGTTTGAGACTGAAATTGACTCAGACGGGCGGTACAGAACAAGTTATAACATTGCGGGGACAGAAACTGGCCGCCCCTCAAGTTCTCAAAATGCGTTCGGAACTGGAGGCAATGCTCAGAACATCGCCCCTGGATTACGTTATGTTTTCGTCGCAGATCAGGGAAAAAAACTAGCCCAAATCGACCTCGAACAAGTCGAAGCTAGAGATGTCGGATGGTTCTGTGGAGTTCTATTTAATGACTGGGCCTTCCTCGACGCCTGTGAGTCAGGAGATTTGCATACCAATAATGCGAAGAGAATCTGGCGCGATTTGGAGTGGACTGGAGACAAGTCGGCTGACCGACAAATTGCGGATCGAATCTTCTACCGCGATTTCTCATATCGAGATATGGCTAAACGTGGTTCCCACCTTTCCAATTACATGGGAACTGCCTGGACCGCAGCAAGGAGCCTAAAGGTTCCAATCGAGGTGATGGAGGAATTTCAGGCAAGGTACTGTAAGGGACCAACTGCGATAAATCGAAAATTGCTGATTCAAAAGCCACATCTCCGAGATATCGAACCGGCCTACCCCTGCATTGCAAAGTTTTGGCAATGGATCGCGACAGAAATCCAAACTACCTACCAGCTGACAACACCATTCGGGCGGCAGCGACATTTCTTTGGCCGCCCTGGTGATGATACAACCCTTCGCGAAGCCATTGCCTTTCTGCCCCAATCCACTACCGCCGACAGGATGAATCTTGGCCTGTGGAAAGTTTGGAAATACATGCCCCAGGTTGAGTTGTTGGCCCAAACTTATGATTCCATTACCTTCCAATTCGATGAAAGGCTAAATTGCGATGACATCATCACAGCAGCTCTTGAACTTATCAAGATCAATCTCTCGGCGCCGGGCCGTCCAACATACATCGTCCCAGGAGAGGCCAAAGTCGGATGGAATTGGGGATATCAAGTCACCCAGGAAGATGTGGAACGGGCCAAGAAGGCCGGAAGAAAAGTCCCCAGACTGAATATTGACGGGCTAGCAAAATGGAAACCCGGCGGAGATGGTCGGAAGCGGCATGTTGGACTGGAAAGGATGATGCAATGATGGATAACGCCAAACAACAATGTCAAAATGTGGCAGATTTCCGTTATACTTGGCCTGGAAGGGATGAAAGCTATATCTGTTTCGAACATAGTACATGGCTAATGACTATTGTTTCTGCAATGGGATTATATTTGCAATTAATTCCAATAGTTACTAATGAGAAATGTAGGCAACATAAGGCGGTCACGGTCGAGGGAGAAAAGAAATGACCCGAGCTGAGGCGGCTGGGCGCGTGGTCGAGGCAGCGCGCAAGACATTAAAGGTAGGCAAATCTGTAGCAGATTTTTATGGCGTCCCACCGAAGATGCGCGATGTATTGCATGAACTGCATGAAGCCCTCGCCGAGTACGATGCCAATCCCAATGACGATTGTCGCCCCATTCCCGAAGAACGGAAAGAACATTTAATACGCGATCTATCTACACTGGTATCGCGCCTGTCTTACCGATTAAAAAGATATAACAAAGACGACCAACTAATCGCCTTGTCCTCTGGGTTCATTCGCCGCAATGGCTTGGCTGGTTCCGTTTTGCGAACGCCGACTACTTCCAAGGAGGGCGAGGGAGATGCGTAACAGGAAGGTGGTTGATCTTTTGCGATTTCACTACGACCAGGACTGTGCCGCCGCCGAGCACGCGAGGATCGTGGCTATGCTGCGGCGAGAGGCCGAGATAGGCCCGGTCGGCGCAGCCGCAGCCTGCCGGTATGTGGCGGATCTGCTGGAGCGAGGCGAGCGCGCCAAACCGAAATGACTAACATCTAAAATCTCCCCTCCCTACCTTCATAGCCTACCAGTTCGTAGAGAGTCTTATCTGTCATGTCGTCGTTGTTTGCAGTAACCAATACCAATATCATATCGAGGAATTCCCTTGCCCCCCAACGGACATTGGACGGATTTCGTCACCGATTTTATGAACTACTCTGCGGAGGCCCCGATCCCACCGAGTCCAGATTTGTTCCGGAAATGGGCGGGGATTTCGACAGTCGCTAGCGCTCTGGGTCGGCGGGTATGGATTCAATCCCGTATGGGGGTGACATTCCCAAATCTCTATGTCATGTTGATTGGCAATCCAGGCGTGGGGAAATATATCATCGAGGAAGCGAGGAATTTGCTCCGGGAGACAGTCAAGCCAGGAACAGAGGATTGCCCATTCTTTGTAGCCCCGGATTCCATGACCCACGCTAGTATTGTCGATTACATGAATGATTCCAAGGTGACATTCCTTCCGCCGAAGGGGCCACCGCTAGTTTACCATTCCCTGATCGTTAATTCCGAGGAATTCCAAGTCCTGCTCCCAGTCTATTCCCCCGAATTTGTCTCTCGATTAAATGATTTCTATGTCAACAAAGCCATTCATCGAGAAACTCGCCGGTCTGGAAAAGTTGCAAACATTGAATTTGAAAAACCACAGGCCAATCTTCTCGGCGGCGCCACGCCGACATATCTGGCGCATACATTTCCAGACGAAGCCTGGGGAACCGGATTGGCCCGACGGACCATCCTAATTTATTCCGGGGAAACCATCTTCAAGGAACTCTTCGAGGAAGTTGAATGGGATGAGGAGACGAGGAAAGGACTGTTGACTCGTCTCGGTCAGATGTCTCAAATGTATGGGCAATTTCAATTCACCAACTCTGCGGTGGAACGGATTGCCCAATGGCATAGGGACGGTGGGCCGCCACAGCCAACCCATCCCAGGCTAGAGTCATATAACCGATCGCGAACAAATCTCCACGCTTTCAAGCTTTGCATGGTATCGGCGATATCCCGCACCGGCAACTTGATCGTCGAGGAAATTGACGTTAAGCGCGCCATCTCTTGGCTCCTGGAGGCCGAAACCTTCATGCCAGACATTTTCCGCGCCATGAGGGGAAAATCTGATATCGAGGTGATGGAAGAACTCTGGCTAATGGTTGCAACGGAGTGGAAAAATACCCACAAGCCAATCCGAGCGACGCTAATAGCGGACTTTTTGAACGCCCGAACCCAAGCCCATCAGATGAAACAAATCTGGCATAATGCGGAACTAGCAGGCTATGTGCAAAAGTTGGCCGGGAGTGACGACCTGTGGATTCCGGGGATTCGGAAAGATTTCACTCGGGAGGACCAATAGATGGTAGGAAAATCCCGAGAAGGAATGTTACTCCAAAAGCAAATCAACAAAACCAGCTGCCAATTCCCCTTGGCAATCGCCGCCTGGAATTTCCATTACGATATGTGGACAATATTCCTCCAAGCCAGAATCCGAGAATCCTGGCTAACAGTCGAATGCCTAACTTCAATCCTAGAAGTGGAAAAATAAGATGGCAATTCTAACATTCGTCTACATCGCAGTTTTATCTTATCTCGCTGCATATGGAAGAGATATTCTAACACCAATACTATTGACCTTATTTATCATCCTCCTTTTCACTGCTGCTCTGGTGGTGGACCCCAAGTAAATTCAACTGGAGGAAGAAGTGGATTTGCTTGTGCACCTATTTCACCAGCTAGCCCACCTTGGATAGTAGCCTTCCTACTTGCACTGGAAGCCAATGACCGACTCAACGCTCCTCCAAGAATCCCCATTGAAATAGCCTGCAACTCTGTCATATTGGAAGGCAAAATCCCCAAATACGATGCTAACCCTCCCAATGCTGGTCCGGTCACTTCCGGTCGAATATATTTCATTAAATTTTGGTGTTCCGACTCTGAAATTCCTTTTACTTGGTTTCCCAAATCTTTACTTTCATTCTGTCGAACCTTCACTTGATAATCATTCCATCTATTCCAATTCGCCATTTGTGTCTTGATGTCATTGATTTCACTTGTTGCCGCAGATTTCTCCGCAGCGATCAAATTTTTAGCATTATCTTCCGCAGTATTCTTACCCGTCAATGCGATATTAAACGCAGCACGATGACTTGGATCAGGAATCAAATTTTCTAAATATTCTGGAGACTTAATATTTCCCCATTCAGGTTGACGAAGGTGACTCGCAGCAATTTGATCTACCACATCAGGTATTTCCTGTCGTAATAGTGCCAAGTCCGGTGCTGTGAGGCTATCGACAATCTTACTAATGTCTGGATCGTTAGGAGAAGAATTCTTTCCTGCTACTAATTTTGGGCCAATCTTCTCCTTTATATTGAAGAGTCTATTTGCCTCAGTATTCCAATCATCCAACGCCTTTAAAGCATCTGGATTGCCCATCTTTGCAACTGCATCACGCTGATCTTGCGCAACGGCACGATACATGCCATTTAATTGCTCATCTCCTGTGCTGCTGACAAGGCTGGGAACACCTCTAGCGTTACCGATTGAATCACGTAACGTATCTAAATCTTTATAAGTGATTTGTTTGGAATATCTCGCAGGAAATTCCGCTCTACCTTGAGATTCCTTGTTTAGTATATTTGCAAATCTGTCCGGAATATGTGGCCGAAGAATTGCGTTTAATTCATCCAACGATCCGCCTGATTTGACAATTCCATTGACATATTCTTGAAGATTTGTGACATTTCCAGGTAAATCATCTGGCACTAATGTCTTTACTGGTGCTTTTGCAGCATTCATTTTGCCTGGTAATCCAGTTTTATCATCATTCAACCATTCTCGAAATCTATTCTGAGCATATTCTCCTGCTGCCTGAGGTGTTGCAGTTTTGCCATATTTGTTAGCCAAATTCCAGACAATAGAATCACTATCCTTGACAATCTGATTTGCGTCATTCGTTATATTGGCAATATTTGCATTCTGCTGCGCAAGACGAGATTTTTCAAAAAGCTGTATTTGCTCTGGATTTTTCACTTTTCCTTCGGCAACTAATTCTTTTGCTGCTTTCAGATTTTTTGCTGCCTCGTCTGCGGATCGGATTATAGCTTTATTTGTGCCAGCCCGCTCTACAGCTCCAACAATTCCGCCGCCAGTCGCACCACCTAATAAAGAAGCCGCAGCGGGAAAAAGAATCGACTCTGGGTCAATTTGATGTGCAGCTTCTCCCGCCGTTCCGCCTAGTGCTCCACTAACCAACGCATTGGGAAGACTCACTCCAAGACCCATTGTAGGAACTGCACCTACTGCTCCAGTAATAGCAGAGGAAACCAGTTTCTCTGTTAGTGGATTACTCCCTACTTCCTCTGCTTTTTCCGGATCAAGTCGTGGATTTCCTGTAAATCCCAACTTATCGGTTAGTTTCTTTACATCGCGAGAGGTTGGGAGATATTGAACATGCTGAGAACCAGTCAACGGATTGTAGACATAATTTTTCAGCAAAAACTCTGCGTTCCCAGGAAGTCCGAGAAGCGCTGGAATGGTATCATTAACGGCTTGTACAGGCAGCATCACGGCGCGTTTAGCGCCAGTGTATTGAGGAGCAGAAGATGCTACCGATGATTCTGACTCTTTCGGAACTCCCTTTCCTTTTGTTAAAAAGTTCAGAATTTCTTCATCTGTTGCCATCACTTTTTCTCCGGGAGCTTATCACCGAATTGCTTCTTGTATGCTTCAAGCGCAATTTTTGGAGTTATCCAGCCTCGCTCAACAGCGTTTTGAATAGCGGCTTCACTGACAAAGCCTTTTCCATCAGGACGGAAGCCATATTGAGATAAGACTTGAGCAGTGTATTTTTCCGCAGGGAATGCTCTGTCAAATGCTGTATCCATTCCGCTGGTGTTTCCACGATGATTTTTAACCCACTGTTCTTGAAATTCTCTCTTATCTTCCAATCTCTTCGCACCGGCGGCGATGGAATCGTTAACAAGGATACCACCAAGATAGGAATTGTCAATTTGCGGAACCGACTGATAGGCATTTTCAATTGTTTGGGCAGCTTCTCTAGCTTGTCCAAAAAACTGATTAACAACTGTCATACCTAATTGACGAGAATTCTTAACCAACATCTCCGTTGCGGCAACCTTATTAGCAGGGAATATTTCTTTTCCCCCAACCAGGGCAGAGATCGTATTGAATCCTTTTCCAATTGCTGCCCGCTGTGTTCCGAAGGTACCTGGGATTAAAAATCCCTTTGTGCCTCCTTTCTCTGCCTCTTGCATTAGTTCATCATATGCTGCACGAATAGATGCAGTTGCAGCAAGAGTTGACTTTGCAGAATTGTATTGTTTCAAGTCATCGGAATTAAATACTTTGAGACGTTCATTATTAGCTTCATGTTCTGCTGCGGAAAGAATTGGATTTCCTTGAAGATCCAATCTAGTGTTTGAATCCATTCTAGGCGCAACAATTGGTGTGCCAAGTCCAGATATTTTCGCCGTTGCTGGTGGCGGTTCAATATAAGATTGTGGGCCTGCTCCAAGAGGATTTGGAATTCCACCAGTCTGAACTTGTTGTTGGCCAGCTCCTAATTCCCCAGGAATAATTGGTGGCGCCTCAGTAGTGGTTTGCCCAGGGCCAGTTATCCTCGCCGCTGGTGCCCCGAGAGGAACTTTCCCGCCAACACCCAAAAACGGCGCTCCAATGCCAAACGCCATTCCCGGTTCAAACACCTGTTGCTTGTATCCACCAAAATCTTGGAGAGACGATTTCCCAACTAATGTATGAATTGTGTCAGGTGTTGTACCAAGATTCATCGCTTGTGCAGTTGCCCGCTGGAGATATTTAGCTTTATCCGCCTGACTCCATTTTGCGGTATCAGAAGGAAGCCCGTCAATTAGAGATGACCGCCACGCATTAGCCGCGGTTAGGACTTTGCTTCTAACCGAATCTGGAACCCCCTGCAAACTACCCAACAAACTGGTATCCAGACTTGCTGGATTTGTTAAACTTCCTTCAATTGCGCTTTTCTTGGCATAGGTTAGTCCCGACTGGAACATCTCTTGTCCAGTCTTTTCCATATCTTGTTGAGTTTTCTGCGCCGCTCTCATCTGGGAAAGAAACTCCCCCATGAATGGGGCGGCAGGGGATTTGGCGATTTGATTAAAGCCATCTTCGATGTTGTCGGCTTTAGACATGATCTGTCCAGCCAACTGTCGTGCAGCATAGGTTTGTTGGAATAATTGGTTTTGGTTAAGGGAATTTTGAATGGTGGCGAGCTTGGAAACAGTTTCCAAGGGATTAGCAGCGGCTTGCCCGCCAGATTGTGGAGCGCCGGCAGACAGGGAGATGGTCGGATCAATCGGCATTGAACGGTATCCTTAAGTATCAGGCGTTGCCTTGCGGCGGCATAGCGGTGAGGGGGTTTGGCGGCCCGACCGGGCCAGCCTCCGGCGGCTCTTGTCCGGTCAGCGCCTCCCGTATAGCATGACTTGCACTCACCCCCATCTGATGCCCGACACTTTCCTGCAACTGCTCAACCTGGAGAAGCTGCTGTTTTATTTCAATATCATGGCCCAGAACCCATTTCGCCAGTGCCGCACCGCCCCCATTCGGCGGCATATCCGCCAACAGTCCTGCCATCTGATTCGCCGGCATCCATCCCTTCCCAACAATCGTCCCGGCAGTTTTTATTATTTCATCTTCTGTTACGACATCGCCCAGGTTAGTGAGTTTGTCCAACAATTTAGAAATCGCCGAAAGGTTCGACTTAACCTCCCCGATATGGTTGAATTGGGCCTTCACCTTTCCCAGAAGAGCGAAGGCGGGGGAATTCTGTTCATTTGAGCTTCTCATCTCTTACTATCCTTTAATAAGCACTTCCGCCACTAAAGTCATCGGCGTTGTATGTTGTAAATTCATTTCCAGGTCCACCGCCGCCATAACCGGAGGAATAATTGTTTCCGAACAATCCGTCAAACAAGCTATTCCCGCTGGAACCATTTTTGCTGTCATACAACAATCCGCTAGTCAAACCCAATCCGCCGAGGTTATTGAAAAGTCCAGAATACGCATTAGCACTACCAACTGTTCCAGCCGCCGTCGCAGCAGCCCCAGAAGTCAGATAGGAATTGGACTGAGAAGTTCCAGACAACAGGGAATTCGCCTGCTGTCCACCAGATGTTGTTCCTTGTGTTCCAAGTCCAGCCGCCGCGTTCGCCCCTAATTTTGAGATATCATACAACATCGAATACTGTTGTTGATTGTTTGCCAGGTCAAAATTTTGCGCTGTTTTAGCTTGATCTAGCTGTTGATCATATCGTTTCAGATAGAGATTTTCCGCATCATTAGTCGCTGCCAATCGTTGATCGACTTTCTTTGCATCAAAATTCTGACTCGTCGTTGCCTGATCGAGGAGAAGTTGATTTTGCGACAAATCAAATTTCGACGCCAAACTTGCTTGATCGAGTTGATTTTTGCTCTTATCGAGGTCAAATTTCGAGCCAGCCCCGGCCTGCTGGAGGAGATTAATAGTTTGCTTGTTGTAATTATCCAGAGCCAAATTCTGTTCATCATACCAGTTTTTGAACTGATTCTGATATGTCGTGGAGGCAAGACCTTCGGCATAATCGGCAGCACCTTTCATGGCCGCGCCAGAAGTTCCAAGTCCCTGCGCCGCATAGGAATTCTGGACCGCCTTCAAACCTTGATCCAGAGTGAACTGATATCCCGGCGTTTTTTCCAGATTCTCAATAGTCGGTGCAAAGGTTGGATTGCTTGGGAGTGGCGATTTCGCGTTAACGCTATAAATGGTATTCGGAACATCAGTATTGACATCGAGAACCCTATTAGGGGATTTCAAATCCAATTCGTTGGTGTAATTTTTCGAATAGGTGTCGAAACTCCCCAATAAATCTGGAACTGCCAGATTAATATTCCCAACTCTATTCGTCACGGTGGAATTGAGTGGGGCACCCAGATATCCTGCCGCTGCGGTTAGATTTTTCGTCCCGCTAGTGCCAGTATCAACAAATGGTTGCGCACGGAGGACATTGGCATCGTAGATATCTTTGATTAGCCCTTGCGCTTCCCGACTCGCAGTGAGCGACTGGTCCGAGGCATATTTCGAAGCATCGGCTTGGATTTTCGCCGCCTCTTTCGCCGCACTCGCCGATGTGCTCGCACTTGCCAGCGATCCTGCCGCTGAAATACCGCCACCAACTAAGCTGCCAATTCCCATAACTTACACTCCCGCTAGGTCAATCTCGAAGATTGACCAAATCTTTTCCATCCCAGCAAACCGGAGGAATTTCTCCGTCGGAATGGAATCATCCGAGGTGAAATAGACCTTCCGAATTCCGCGCCGTTTCGCCAATACAAACGATGTCAGAATCAAATCAAGGAGAATTTTCCCTCGACAAAACCCAACTTTCTTGGAAACAAAATAACAATCTTCTACCGCGATGGGGAAATTTCTAATATGGGAATGATTCTGATATCGCATCAAACAATAACCAACCAGTCGGCTATCTTGCCGCGCAACAATAACCTGGAGCATGTTTCGGATTGCCAGATCTTGATATTCCTTCGAGTCAATCTCAAACTCGACACCATTCTCGGCGAACAACTCTATATGCTCACCAATTAGTTCCGACAGGTCATCATCGTCCCATAAATTTTCCCAACTCTCTTCTCCAATCTCAATCATTGGAATAACAACCCATCAAGCTGGAATACCGTGACATCATTGGAGGAATCGCATTTGGCCCGAAAAGTGCCACCTTGTGCTAGGACCGGAAGTTCCGAATCGAGATGGGAATTCGCCGCAACAGGTTCCGCATTGAGGAAGCAATTCCCAGCGCTTGGACTCCCACCATTTTGAACCGCATATGCCGTCACCGTCCGAGTGGCATTCGAAGTATTGGTGAATCGAATTCGCCCTTGAAATATCGTTGATGTTGTTGGATTTGTTGGAGTGGAATAAATAGTTGCAGTGGATGTTGTCAACAAAGTTGGCGCAAAGAGTTGTGAAATAGTAACAGCCATATTCCTTCCTCATCACGCCGCGTCAAGATTCCAAACAGGCCATTGGGAATAATTAATAAAAGCACGGAAAAAATTATGATACAAATCTAGTTTTCCTTGGGTCATATTTGGGTTGCCGAATTCCAACGCCAGCGCCATTGTCGCCATTGTGAATGGACCACGATCGTCGGGCGACCAGAAAGCAGGATTGACATTAATCGGATTACTCATAGATTGTGCGCGAATACCCAGAAAGGTATTGGTATAATCGGACAGAAATGTCACCGGCAATCCGGTATCCGGATCACGAAGCTGGAAAGAACTATTCGTTGCCCCAACAACATCATTGTTGTTGATATTGATGATGGAATAAATCTTGCCTAGGGTTAGTTCGACTGGTGTTGGACCGTCAGAGTCCACTGCACAAGCCTGATCGTTGAGAGTCCACGGCCCACCATAGAATTTGTTAACATGAATCCGACTTGTTGCAGCATCAATCGTGCAGGTATTACCGCCGCCGCGAATATCGAATAGGATATTCCCAGCATAAAACGGATTTGTCACAGCGTTGTAATAATTTCCCTGGGAATGCCTCGCCATCGCGTGGAATATTCCCGACATCCCCACCATATTATCATCAGCCCATTTGATACCCTCAAAGGCAATATGGTGAGCGGCAGGGAGCCAGTTGGAATCTCGAGTCCTACTATACGCGACATACATCAACGCCGAGTCCCAAGTATCCATCCAGGGCGAAAGAGTCGATTTCCACGGCAGCCATGCACCATTAATCGACGGCGGAATCAGCGCGAAATCAAGAGCCAGATATTTGGCATTGACTTGATTCACTCGGTTTATTAGCTGGAAATGTTCATCAGTGTCGGCGATGATAGATCTGGCGCAAGCAATCAACATTATACTCCATGCCATCTCTCGCGTCGCGGCGGGATTTGTTTCATGACAGGCAATGGCGCCCCATTGCTGGGAGGTTGCCCCTGGATACAGGGGTCCAGTTGCCGGGTCATACCAAGTTGACCAAGCCAGCGCAAATGGCCCGCTTCCAGGTTTATCCTGATACGATCGAACGGCATGACCGATGGTGTCGTCGATCATATATTGTTGGCCTTCTTTCAAGGCCGCAGTATATGAATAACACACCGTATGCGCCAGATCAAACGTTCCGGCCCATGCTGTCGCCCCGCTAGTTGCACCTCCTGTCGGCACTACCCATCCATTTGTCGGCAGTCCGCCGCCTGTCACCGTGAAATAATTTCCTGGAACCGGCAATCCAGGGAATGTATAATAGCTCGATGGAGTACCACCAGAGCCGCGTTCGTCGTAGAAGATATTATTCGGGAAAGTATTGGCAATGTCTGGCGGTTCGGCGCCGCGAGTTCGGGTTAGATTAGTTTTCCGGTGATTCGGGATATGAAGTCCGGCCATTCCCTGATTTCGGAGAACGCGATCGTTTGTCGGGGACTGCACCAGCAATGCCAATGCATCCGAAACCGGGATAATACCTCGTCCCATATACGCGCCGACACCAGGAATATCCGCCCGATGACTAAAGCTCGACCCTGGAACATATGTCGATGTGCCAACATACGCCGGATTCATAGTATATGTTACACCAGTCCGATGAATCCGAGGAATCATCCCCGTTGACATCCAATAGGGAAGGTCGATCTCGTAGAATAAGGTCGGCCGGGGAATCCCTACCGTATGTGGCGCACCATTCTGGAAGTCATTCGCCAATCGAACAGTCGCCCAATGCATCATGTAGGGATGGGCGACGGAACTATATGTGTCGAGGACAGTCCCGCCATTACTGAATGTTGCGTTGTAGGTGAATTTCTCCTTCCCTGCCACTTGCCACCAATTCTGCTCCACCGTCGCAGCAGCCTCGTAATACCACAGTGACAGATCGGCCTTCTTAAACCGTTTGATATACCATGTTACTTTCAAATGTGCATGTTCCAGCCCGGCGTTGGAAAACATGCCCCAGATTTTCAATTCGTCAACTAGCGGGCCAGATTTTGTTCTGATGATTCGAGTCGCCACGGCTGCATGAGTATTGCAGGAGGCGATTTGGTTTGGAACTGCGCCGGAGGTTGATCCAACAACGGAAGTGAGATTGATGTTGAAGTTTGTCTCGGCAATAATAGCAGAAACAAATTGTGGCGTTGTCAGATTTGAAGTGTTGTTGAACGGACCAGGAATTCGATTAACGGAATATGCTCGGCTTTCCGTTGCACCGAAGTTTGAGTCCCGCAGCGTAAAGCGACAAAACCGTAGACTGCCATCCGGCCAAGTCGAATACCCATCGAATTGATAATCCGGGGTTCCACCACTCCTGGTCAGCGATAGAGCCGCCCCAGCAGGAACATCTCCCAGCTTGAAAACCATTCCACCATCTTTACTGCCTGATGTGGAGGAAATTTCAGTATTGGAGAGATTGAAACTGGTTAGTGCTGTTGGTCCGGTGGAAACACCAATTCCTTTTGTCGAAAATGGATTCCTCGCGACTGCATCGCCAATCGGCAACAACGGTAACGATGCCAGCCCACAAATAATGTCCCGCCGGGAAATTTTCATGGCTGCGGCGCTCCCAAGACTCCACCTCGCCAAGTTGTGCCGTTGGATTCCAGGTATATTTTCTGCTTCGCCGCCAGGGTAACGGTCGTTAGACCATCAATTGTATCGGAACCACTACGATTCAGCGTACAGCCAGCGTCACATTCAACCAATGTTGAATATCCTGTCCCTGCCGTTGCCGCCAACAACACCGAAATCGTCGTTGGCGATGCATTCGACATGATGACTGATTTCCCGCCATCACTTGTTAACAAGCTATATGATGCACCAGTCTGGGTGTTGAATGTCACAATCGGCGCCACAGTAGCACTACTAGCAGATCCTCCAATAACAAACCCGACAGGATTAAAAGTCATGGTTGTGGTAGATGTGACAGTGTGAGTGCCATCGGTGACGGTCAACGACCCACCGCCGCCGCTTCCACAATCGCTTCCAGTTCCACTAACAAACCCTGTCGTATTAACATGAAGGCATTGGGTGGAACCAGTGATGTTGGAAATGGTTAGACCGGAAATACTCGCGGAGGATATAGATGGTGACGTTATTGTTGGAGTGGCAATAGTTGGGGAAGTTCCAAATACTACCAGTCCGGTCCCAGTTTTCGTCGTCAACGCTGCCAACAAATTAGCACTTGACGGTGTAACAAGAAATGTTGAAACACCAGTTCCCATTCCAGCAATATTACCAACCAGATATCCTGTTGTATTGCCGAGGTTACCGGAAGATGGAGTCCCAAGTGCGCCGCCGGGGACAATAATATCAGTCCCAGATACTGCTGCTGTTAGCCCGCCGCTTCCATTGGCCTTTTGCACCGCCGTGCCGGAAGTCGGGCCGAGATAATCTGTTCCAGATATAGCAGCCGTTAGCCCACCAGAACCATTGGCCTTCTGAACTGCACTCCCAGAGGTTGGCCCCAAATAATCAGTTCCAGATATAGCAGCCGTCGGCGCAGATGTTCCATTCCCCTTAATTATTCCCGAAATAACAACTCCACCAAACACACCGGAACTATTATATTGAATTGCTCCGTTCGTACCGCCAGGGGATGTTCCTCCACCGCCACTACCGCAGTCCGTTCCAGTCCCGCTCACAACCCCGCTATTATTAACATGGAGGCATTGCGCTCCACCGCCGGACAAATTTGACAGTGTGAGATTGAAAATAGACGGCGAGGTGTCGAATACAACAAGACCAGTTCCGGTTTTGGTTGTCAGCGCATTGAGGAAATTCCCCGAACTCGGAACTGCCAGAAATGTTCCAACATTGGCTCCCAGTCCAGCAACATTTGATATCAAATATCCCGTCGTATTAACCAGATTCCCCGAACTCGGAGTTCCTAATGCTCCACCACTAACCAACACCGAACTAACCGAAATTCCACTATCCTTAATAGTTGTTCCCGCCGTCCCATTCCATGTCACGATATCATCATTGACAGAGCTTCCTGGTCCAACAATAGTCCCACCACCAGCTGGAGTAGAACAATTCAAATTTCCATTCGAGTTAATCCCCTTGACGAAATTGCTTCCCGAACAAGTTCCAACCTGGATTGGGGAGGTTTTCTGTCCGGCGCCACTAGCAATTGGAATTAATGCTAATAGACCCGCAACCAATAACCTATTCATACATCAATCCCCCAAGGGCCAGTCACGTTTGACGCGATCCAGCCGGAACTATCTTGAGCTTCAATCTGAATCAGGGAATACGGCAGATTCGACCGAATATATCCATCAGCAATGCTGGTATCATCGACCATTGAAATGGTTGCGCCGCCAGAGGCGGCAATCTTATGATAAAATGCTGCATAAACTGCAAACCGATACCACAGTCCATCACTAGGTGCTGGCAACGTCCCGGCAATATCACCTGGCGCACCAATATTATTATACGTCGTACCGCTATTCCCGGAAGAAATGGAATAATCCGCCGTCTGGCTCTGCGTCACCAGCCAGGGCTGTGGCGTCGGCGGAGTAACAATGGTTGTGCTTCCTCCGCCCTGCCTTCTAACCGCCCAAACCAGCTTTTCCAACTCTGCAATCTCAAGCCCCAAAATCGCCAACTGGGCTTCAATAATCGCAAGGTCGGTTTCCGTTAGAATTCGAATTTGTGCCCCGGTGACGGAATTAACCGCGTAGAGATTAGTTCCGTCATATACCAGATAATAGGTATTCCCGGTTGGAATATTCCCGCCAGATCGTTGCCAGAGGGAAATGAAAAATCTATCCCACGGCTCTGCAACATCCAACTCGGAGGTAACAAGTTGGGTATTGAGGAGGGGGAAGCCTTGGATAGAGCCAGGAAGGGCCATGACTTGCTAGGTATTCAAAACCTTGCCATCAATCCAGGCGCCATTAATAGCGGCTGGTCCGGCAATTTGATGGGAAATTTCAAAAACCCGGTCTCTGGCGATTCCAAGTCCTTGCCATTGAGGTTGTGTTAACCATTCACCCGGAGCGCCGCCCGATTGCAGTACAGTATTGCCATAGGTTTTCCCTCGATCATCACTCCATCGGAGGCCAATCTGTGCTGGATTTCCATTAACATCCAGCGGCCCATTTCCACATTCGATATCAGCGGCGAATGCACTGAATTGGACTCGGCGGCCATCACAAGACTGAGATTGTCCAGTTGGAGATTCAATATTAGTAATATGCGGAAAGGTCCGAATGAAGGAAATTGGATAATCTGTCGCATTCACCCGGTCGAAATATTGGGTATCATCCAAGGCATACAACTGGCCGTTTTCCCAATCACCGACAATGAAATTGCCATAAAGGAAGGCACCGCAATTCGACCGGTCTCGGTGGAGAACTCCGTCGGAATCCGTCCATGCCCGCTGATGCCATGCCAGCATCGGATCGCCAATAGCATCATCAAAGACCCAAGTCTGATCTCCAGTCGGAAATGTCAAGACATAAAAAATATGCCCACCTTGCTGATACGTATAGCCAATTGCATCGTCGATGGTTCCAGTTTGTTGCATCTCCTGAATAGCTTGGGTGATCGCTGGGTTTGATATCACCGTCGTCTGGTAGCCACGTTGGCGAAAAACCATTCCCTTGCCTTGGAGATCATTCCCCAGCCAGAAGGTTGAGATGTCCTGACTCGCAACGGAATATTTCGCCGCCGTGCCATGTTCGATGGAAGTGCCAGGGAGTTCCGCGAATGGAAATTGCGGATTTCCTGCGTCATACCATATTTCAGATTTGACATTACCGATCAACAGCAAAACATGCCGGTTGACAATGATAGTTTCCAGATTGTCAGGGTAGTTGGTTTTACCTGCAAAATATGTTGGGTCGATATCGAGAGTGTTTGACAGGGTGGAACCGAAAAGATTTGTTGTTCCGGCAAATTTCCACAACACAAACGTATCAATGTAATCGACTTTATCGGCACCTTGAAATAGCCCACTGTCATCGACAAACACTGCGAAGGCATTATTCGACAAATCAATGGTCCATCCGGTATCGCTTCCATCAACTAACAATATCTGATCTCGATTATCAATCATCGAACAGGGATTAGTTCGGCCAGTTGTGATGGAACCCAGCAATGTCAGGGTATAGTCCGAGGCGATGTAATAAACATTCTCTCCAATGACGCAATATCCAGCCTCATTTGATGCCCGATAGATACAGCGAACTGGGGCTATTACTGGTGGCATCGGCGGAGTGCCACCAACAGGCCGAAATCCTGGCCGCTGATAATGTGTAATCGGAACTGGGGAATCCTTTCGATTCAATTCCGGATAATAATTAATACACCTCTGGCACCCGGCCAGGATTGACCGGGTTGAATAACTCCCGCCAAGAAGTGGCAATCTCGCCATCTTTTCGTCACTCAGGCTCGGCAGATAAAGTCCATGACAAAAGTGTAAATGTATGTCCCGATGTTGGAGGGTACGCTCCATTTCCATAAGGTAAAATAGCGATCACTGACGTTTCTCCGAAAGTCGGAGGAACAGTTGCCAGCGGATTTAACCATCCATCCTGCACTACCAATCTCTGTCCCTCAGTATTATCAGCCGTAGCACCGGCAGCTTCAGCCCAACAACCAAACGAAATACTATTATTTCCTTGACGGAACCACAATGATATGTCCTGAAACAAGGCTGGATTAGTATATGTACCTATTCTGAGCAGCCCGTCTAAATTGGTGCCAATACTGCCAGCGTCGCCTATGCTGTATCCATAATAGGTATCTGAGTTGACGGGATCGTTTAGAAAGTTAACTCCGTCGTATGAGATAGCTGCGTATGGAACATCAGTACAGACAAGGCCGTTGAGATTGAGAAAGAACCGTCGTCCAGGGCGACTACTTGCAGGTATTGTAATAAGAAGTTCTTCAAGTGCTCCTACAGGTGCGCCAGATGAAATTAGTACGAGACCAGGGTTGCCGCCGCTAACAGCGACATTGGCAGTTCCAACCGCGCCAGCAGTAACAGTTGCACCAGAAGAGAAATTAACCGTTGTAACAGTATTAACAGTAGTGGAACCGTCTTTGACGGTGATGCCGGAAATTCCACCACCGCCACCACCGCCAGCTTTATCAACTCGCTGAGAAAGAGCAGATCGGCCCCCAAGGAGGCCGAGCCCACCCAACAACCCGCCAATAAGGGCTTTTTGGCCAATTGATCGCCGGAGCTTGTCCATCTTATTTCCCCAACTTCAATTTGGTTTTAGGCTTTCCTTTGTGCATGGCAGATTCATGCTGGCCAATACCAGATTTCACCATCTTTGCATCAGCCTTCTTGTCTGCCGACATAGACATTGCCTTCTTCTTCGCCATCAGGCGACGCTCCCTTTTTTCCAAGTCCCCGCCACGGCACACTTATAAACCGCCATGATGGCAGTTGCCTGGGTCACGCCGGTATTACCGGCTGTTGCTGAGGTGGAAGCATTGGGAATAATACCGTCGGTTGAGCCGGTGAGGGGATTTTTCGCCGCACCAAAAACAGTAATAGTATTGGCAGTCCTATTTTCCACCCAGACTTCGCGACCTGGAATTGCAAACGGCAATGTGACGCCATCGGTGTCAGCATCGGTGGAGGTTGTGACGACGCTATACTGTGCGGTCAGGGGCGTCGATGTCAGATAGGTGCCGCTGACAACGGCAGCAACTCCAGTCTGATAACTGAAAAGCTGCTCTGCCATCTGTTTTAGTTCCCCGCCGTCAATAAGACGGAAGCCGGGGATGAAAGACTTGAACAGGCTGAGGATGGAGGATGGGATTGCCATGATGTTGATTCCCGATTTTAACCGTTAGGGGTGATAATGTGCATGAATTGGTGCCCCCACTAAAGGGGGCAGGTACTTATAAGAGTTGGCTGGGCTTCTACCGTCTTTCCAATTGTCTTAAACGGATCCATAAGGCATCACCACCTTTCTAATAAAACCGATCATTGAAGATATTATAAAGACCATTTCTAACCAAAGTTGGATCAACCTGGAGCCTGGAAATAGCCGCATTTGATGTCCGGAGGACATTTAAGGCATCTTTTGCAATTCCTGGAAGAGGATCTCCCGGATAGGTCGGAATTTGATATTTCGGGCGCAATCTCAGCGCCAAATTCGGAACAATCGCGCCGTAATACTCATACGGGAGACTGAATCGCTCCCCAGCGCTAGCAAACTGTGTCGGAAGCTGCTCTCTGATAGTAATGCCAACGGCATAGATATTGGCGTTGGGGATCGGCCAAGGATAGAGCTTGCCAAGGGGCCATTCCGGGTCGTAAAATGCAATTCCCGGAAAACTGACTAACCCTTTTAAGGAAATTCGATTGTAATCCTCCATCGACTGCACTAATTCCAACGGCCAATCAATTCTATTCGGTCCGGCTTGCACCATCTGCCGGAGAAACGCGGATTCAATCCGAGGCGGCCTCATCGAACCGGATTGTGTCACAATTGGATCGTCAAGAGACTCATACTTCGGGAAATTAAACGTCGCGCCACTACCAGCTCCAGAGGTATCAATCTGGTTGTATGTTACTGGGAGTGGATCTGGAATCTGCCCTGGATCGCTAATTTCAAATGTCAGAATTGCGCCGTCACCATCTACTGTTAGGACGGTTAGAATCGGCGGGGAGGAATTTTCAACTGCTAGCGGTGGAGTTCCCTCCAAAGTGATGGTATCCCCAATAACATAATCCGCCCCGCCAGCATCCAACAGCAAATCTTCCAGCTTATATCCAGCAATAGCATTGGTGTTGATTTGTCCGGCAGGGCCAACCGTATAGTATCGGGCGCCGGTGGAGGTGATCAACTTGGTGACCAGATGATAAACCAGCCACCGTTTGTTTTCCCATTGCTGGAGCATCCACTGCAATCTTGCCCAGGCATCAGTGATATCTTCCGCCAAGGCAGATTGTCCAACCCCCAGCGCGCCACATTCCTTCAGTGCCGCAGTGCAAATGTCGGTAACAGTAGTATCAACGGCTTCGAGCTGGGACATGAAATGTTATTCCGAAATATCTGTCGATTTCGTCGTTGTCATCCGGCTTGGTGGAGGTTTCAACGGTGGCAATTCATTTGTATTCGATTTTGGTGAATTCCTCTCCAGCATCAGCTGAGCAAGCTGAGCTTGTAGGGCCGCAATCTGGTCATCCTTCGAAACTGGCGGGGCCTCGCCTCGACTAATCGCCATTGCCGCCACTGGCCGATTATGCCAGCCCTCATCCCGCAGAGCTTTTTCTTCCTCCGGAGTATTAACAATCTTATAGATAATTTCCCTCTGTTCCCCAACAGCCTTGGGGCCAATCGGAGTAGTGATAATTTCTGCCGGAACAGTGATTCGAGTTTCTCCGGTAGGATGGTACATCATTTTTGGGAATTCAACTGGCCCTGCATAAGTCGATTGTCCAGTCACCGGATCACGAGCCTGTGTATTAGCTGGATTCTTCTCAAACTCCCCATTCTCTTCCAACATATCATAAACAGTAAACCGTCGATTTGCGCGAGCCATTTTACTTGTGTCTCTTTCCAATAGGTTGATCGAAATTACGAGAGGTGATTCTCACATTCTTGTCAGGCTCTACTTCAACTTCTTCCTTTATTCTCTGTCGGAGTTCCAACTCCATCCCAAGGGCTTTGATAACTCTGATTGCCTCGTCTGCCATCCGTAATGCGCCCAAGGCGAGTCCAATTTTCTGACTATCCCCGCCCAGGCTATCCACCACCGTCTGGTGCAGTTCCGGCATTTCACCAGGATTCCCAACAACCCTCTGTATGGCATCTGACAAGTCCATGACATCTCACTCCAATCCGGCTTTCCGCCGCCGATCCAGCGGGGTCAAATTCTCATCTTCGACAACAACCGGGAGTCCCTTCGTCGGGAATACTCCTCCGCGCCGGAATTGATGTCCCATGCCTTCGGCATGTTCGGCAGCAGATTTGGTTTCAAACCACCCGTCACCAAGAATCTCTCGATCCTCTTCACACAGACAGAGGAATCCATCCGGGGCCTTCTCAAAATGGAAAAACATTTTCGGATATTTCTTCACTGGTGGCTGGCTTCCAACCGCCAGATGATAGATATATCCCAGCCGCGCCAGATCCTCTATCCCTTCCTGCACCTTCGCGAGATCCATCTCAATTCGAGCGACATTTTGTGGTCGATCGTGATTATCATTGAGGAGAGTCTCGCGAAGGTGTTTCCAGTCCATTATCGCTGCGCTCCAATCTCAGACAATATCTGCCACGACACAGGCCCATTCCGGTCGGATCCAGAGATAGCCATACAACACATCCAACCTGGTGATGAGCTGGTCAGTTCCGATGAAATAATCCGTCACCATTCTCATCGAAACACCGTCGAACTCCTCCCTCGCTACCTCATGGACATTATGTGGCATCTCAAGGTCCGCCGTCGCCAGCGTCACCGCCTCTGGAGCATAGGCGAAATTCTTCCGATACTGAGTGCTTGCTGCCAACCCATTTGTCGGATTAACCGCCGCACCATTGGCCGGGCTAACATCCACCGTCTGGTATTGCACCGGCTGTCCGCCAACACCGGCCGGAACAATGGCCGGGTAGATGGAAATGCTAGTCGCCCCCGCTGCCGCATTCGCCGTGACGACAAACTGCCGCAATTCACCAGTCGTCGCCTTAGTGATACGATTCACCGCATTGACACCAGCAATGGTGATAATATCGCCCTGGTTGAAAGTGCCGGTCAAGGCGGTAACAGTTAGAGTTAGGCCAGTTTGTCCCGCCCCACTAACCGCCTCCGTCGCCTGCGCGGCAGTTCCATTGGTATGGAGAATGGTTGTCTGATCCATCATCCAGATGAACCCCAGCGCATCGTACATCTTGCCAGTGACATACTGCCGAGAAATATCCGAGACGGGATTCAAAAGGCCGGACAGGCCGGAAACAACCCTCGCTTCAGTCCGGGGGGAATTGACAATTTTCCGATTCTCCACTGGGGCCGAATTCAACGCCAGACTAGCCCCCGCATTCAAATAGGTACTCGCAATTGGCGACAAAATGTTATTCGCAACATCCTGATTCGCAACAAAATTGCAAATTCCACCCTCGCTCCCACTCATAATATCCTGGGCAACTGCACCAGTCAAATTATTGACCATTGGAGCAAGGATGCGCCGGGAATAATCATCGAGGGAGAGAGTCCGCTCAACAGTGCTGAAAGAGATATCGACATGCTTTTGCGTCGCCAAAACCAGTGTCGTCGATTGTTCCGCCGTATCCTGGACAGATAGTGCTTGTCCAGTCGTTACCGTATAGTCATTGGGGAGACGAATGCGCAAACTGGAACCAATCTTCGCTCCCGTCACCGCAAAGCTGTCGTCATACTGCATATCCACATTCTGGATAAACGCATTGCTGTTTTTCCACAGCCTCACCGCCTCGCGGGTAATCATATTGATAGTTAGAAGTGAATTAGCCATCTCTTTAATGCTCCAAATTTGGTTCTAGCGGCCTCCTAGCTCGCTAGAAGATTCGAGTTGCCCAGACTCTAATAGGGCACCCAATGGCAAAATTTCGGAGCCAAAGTTCCGGGAAATTGATTAGGAGCAATTTCCAACTCGACAGGGATGAAACATCACAGCATCCCAGGACTGTCAGCTAGGAAACAAAAAACGCCGACCCATCAGGAAGGACAACCGGGCCAGTTGCAGTTCTAACATCCCAAGAATGTTCTATCGCATTACAGAACCAACCAATCATCGTTCCTTCATCTATATCAATTCCCTGTTTCTTCATAATTGCACAGAACGCTGCGGCCCACTTTGCACCATCAGCACCCATTGCTTGAAGAAGTTTGACGGCTGAATTTTCATCCTCAGAGGTGGCAAGATTCCTCACTTCTTCCAATTCGTCTTCCATCATCTCCGACCACCTTGCCGACGATCTTGAATTTGGGCATTTCTTCTTGCCATCCATTCTGCAGTGGAGAGACGTTCCGCCCGAGAAGGATCAGTCGGGTCAATCGCAGTATGTTGCGGCGACGCGCCCAGATTGCGAATCGGCCTCGGCGCGGACGAAACTTGCTCCGGAGCTTCCTTAAATGCCAGCTTCGCCAACTCTACCCCCATTCTCACCGGACTCAGTGCCATCAACCTTGCGGCTGCGTCGAGGTCATTTCCCAAATGGTGGATAATCTTCGCCCCTTCTCCAGTTTCGATGGCCGCCGCAATCAAATTCGAATATTGCATCACCGCTTCCTGATCGCCACCAGCGACAACCCGTTTTAGATTTTCCACCCGGCTGTCGAAATCGGGGAATTCCTTTTTGCCCTGGTTGACAACATCAAGACATCTGGCGTTGAATTGTTCCGCCGCAGCAAGACGCTGGGCTTCCTCTCGGACTCGAAGTTCAAAGTCAACAGTTGGATTCAAATCTGGATTTTGCGGAACAACATTCTGTCGTGCTTGGGCTTCCCGCAACTGAGCAGTTAATTTCGCAATTCTCTTATCTCGCCAATCTTCCCTAACCGGAGGAACCGCTGCTGGTTCATCCTTTTCTGCCGGTTTCGCCGATTCCGATGGCGAATCAGACAAATCATCGGTCTTCGTTTCAACCGGAACATCATTACCTGGTTGTTCTGCTGGTTGGTTTTCCTGTGCCAGATTGTCGTCAGTCGGCACGTTTTCGTCATCGGGAAGCATTTGTCCTCACAATTCGCCGAAGTGGATTATAGCATGACAGGAAAGGGGATAACAAGAGGCGGGAAGGTGGAATATCCCATTCATGGGCCGAAGGAATAGTTAATAAATTCTTTCTCATTGCAACACTTTCGTCCCCGGAGAAAGATTAGCCCGCCCCAATTTCAAACTGGAATCCAGACACAACGCCTCGAAAATTTCTTCCTTCATCGTTTCGGGGTACGACTTATCAGCCAACATCCCCGCCAATGTCGCCCGAGCCTGCCCCACCATTCTTGGCCAATTCTTTTCCACGAATTTGGCTTCTAGCTTCTTGGCATTATAATTCGGATTCGCCGCCTTCCAGGCGCTATACCAAACATTATCCCCCATCATGGTTTCGTAGAGTAGATGTGCCATTTCCTTGGCAACATCAGCGACTTTCAAATGAATATGGGCAGGCACCGACTAAGACTCCTCTTTTGTAGCATACATTTCGGTTGCGCCTTCCTTGGGAACATATTTCCAAGGATCATAATTAACCGGGGTGATTTTAAATTGCCCCAAGAGGGGCAACAACGCCAAGGCCGACATGGAGGTGGAATCCGCCAGCGGCCCGGCAATCTTATCCGCCAATTTCTGTTGAGTGGATTTGTCATTCTCTGGCAATATCAGCGGGGATGGACTCAAATTGCCGGTTAGCCCAGCATTGGTATTAGTATTAGGATTAATCCCACTACTGTCAGCTATCATACTATTTCCATCGAGATATTTCCTATAATCCCCTGACGTATAAACTGTCCAAGGTCGGAAATTCGTTCCACCATTGCTAATCTTATATGCCAGTTCCATCGCTCGGAGTGGATTATTATAGGCTTCCTTCGCAACTGGCCCATGTGCTAGGGCATTTATTTGTGTTATTCCATAGGAATCATCTGGATGTTTCGGATTGTGTGCATTGGTCCAGCCATGACTTTCCCCCATTGCAATTGCTGCCATCAATGGGGCGGTCTTGTCATCAAATCCAGCCTGTTTCGCAAGGGAAGTCATTTCCCCAAGCGATAGCTGTCGATTCGAATATGAATTGGGCGGCTGGTTTACATTCTCCGGCACAATCGGATTCTCCGTCGGTCCCCACAATTTTCCAGCTTTCGTCAGTACGTCCATCTTGCCAGCATTCTGTCGCTCTGTCGGTGACATCGAATCCATAGTCGGCGAATAAGGCATTCCCTGGGAATTGAATTTCCCGCCCGGTGGGAGGGTTGGGATTCCTCGACTGTCTAACATCCCACGTTTTTTATAATTCTCTAACTCTTGCGGCGAATATTGCGACAGGATGGAGGAAATATCCGTCCCTATTGGATTTTCCTTCGCCTCGGCACTTCCCATCATTGCCATTCCAGCTCCGCCAGCCCCTATTCCGGCGAGCCCATATTTCCCGTCCTTTAATATCTTATCTGCAATTTGTCTACTAAGCGCCGCATCGTATGGATCTAATTTAGTATTGAAATTTTTCTTCTTAGTCATATTTCGTAAATCATCAGTCATCTCAAATGCCCATTTTCTCAAAATAGCATCATCGTCTCCAAGTTTAGCAGAAAGAACATTTTTCGTACTCGGCGCAGGTGGACGAAGATATGCTCTAGATATTGCTCCTGGCCCAAGCGCAAGCGCGATGTCCATCGCATTTTGCAAAGCAAAAGGATTTTTTGCTAATGCGATGGCATTCTCTTGTGGAGATAGATCAGGATTCCATTTATATTCAGTATCATCAACCATGATTCTATTTCACATCATGTTGCCGGGCCAAAGGTTCCAATCGGAGATATTTGTACTGTCGCGTGGGGTCCATGATATACCATGCACCGTCGTTGCCTTGTCGAGCAGCAGGATGGGGCGGCTTCGTCATGGGTGGAATACTATCCTCCTCATTCCCCTCCTGATGGTCCGCCAAGATATGCCCCAAATGAGTTGTCAGAGTTTCTTCCACCAACTGTTGTACAACCTGTTTCATCTGATCCGGCGATGTCTGCAATCCATCGACCAAGACATTCAACCGATCGGTTTCTGCCTTGTAAACATCAATCTCCCGCATTTCATCTTTCCCAACCAGCTTGGCCTGGGAAATTCCCAACTTCTGGGTCACTTTCTCCAAGGCATTTTGGTATTGGGAAATCTGTTGCATCAATTGCTGTTCATGCTGGGTTGGACCCTGCCCTAGCGCCTGTGGCGGGATCATTCGGCGCAGTCGAAGGCTGGCCTCTTGAGCTTCATCAAAGTCCATCGACTTGAGCAGCAAATCCCCAATAATACCAGTCAGAGCCGGCGCCTGAGTCAATATCAACGTCAACGCATCCACCGTTGATTGGCGCCGAGTGCCAATATCCGGCCCAATATCCGCCGCGACATCATACTGCCCAACCGATGGATTGAATATCCGCTCAATGACATTATTATCCACATCTAGCCGCTGGACATACGCCTGTCGGAGGGTCGGATCAATCTTCATTTCCATATCAACGCCGTCATCCCCGAATATCTGCATCACTCGGCGGGTGTCGTAAATTTTGGGAATCAAATCAATCAATTGCTTATATGTATATCTCAGGGCTTCGCCGTAATTGTCTTCGAAATGGAAAACGCTAGTGTCGCTCTGCTCCTGCCTCCTGGCTATCGCCTCCCCTGTCCTCTCATTCCCCATCATCCCCATCTGATTTTGCCATTGCCCGCTGGCCATCATCAGTTGGTTGAATGCTGTGTCCATTCCAATCTGGAATCCTGGTGCCACATTCGGCGGCTCTTGACGGAATGGCGGCGGTATCGGCCGGTCTGGATTCTCATCATCTACATGATTCCAGGGCAGGACCGAATAGTTCTGAATATTAGCTGTATTCCAATAGGTTTCAAGTTCCTCGATGGCCTTGGCTGGAGCAATCCAGGGAACCTTCGATTGCAGCGCGACAAATTCCACCTGGGCCGAGGCGTTAAAATTATACATTCTCTGGGCTGATTTCATCGCCCGAGTGTGTCCCTTCCGATCGAGAATGCCATCGACAATGACTTCCTCGCCAATAACCCTTACCAGCGGGATATACTTCCCCGGCCATTCCGTTTCATCAATGACCTCTTCTCCGGCGATCAGCTTCCATTCAATCACCGGGCGCGATACGTCCCGGACTAGTGTTTTCTCATCCTTCTTCAAATCTCTGACAATATTCGGCGTCATCTTGCTTTTGAGACGGGACTTCCGTTGTCCATCAGCTGGATCAATGAAACTAATCAATTCATCCTTCTCAAAGACCTTCCGGAAATATTCGCAAACCCGAACATGATTATCCCCCCGGACATCAAGATCATTAACTCTAACCCCCAACGGTTGCATCGTCGCGAGGGTTTCTTTTCCTGGAAATTCCTCTAGAAATTCTTCCTTCGTCATGGTGGAAAAAACAAAGGCATACCTCGCATCGGAACAGTCTCGTTCCTTGCAATCCGAGTCCATATATACTGATAGAGGATCTGGAATCCGCCGAATAAAGATGTCCTGATCGAACGAATTGCTGTCATAATAATCAGTAACAATCCGCCACCACCCAATGCCGCCTTTTATTTGAAATTCCCGCCCGGTCGTGTAGGCTTCCTGCGCATTTGACTGATATTGTATCCGCTCGATGATCCACTTGAAAGCATTGGCACTCTCTTGTGTCGCTCCATTCCCGGTGCCCATAATCTTGGCGGTGGATTTATTTTTCCTCGCCTGATTCATAATCTGCAGGTTGTGCTGCCGCACAATATTAATCGTCAGACAGGGCCGTTTGTCGATATCTCTAGTCTGGCGAATTTCATTCGGCCACTGATTATTGTTATCAGAGTCCCCATCAGCAAATCTAATATCATCCAGAAACCTGGGCCGCCAAGTTCCCTCCCATTGAATGACCCAATCCAACCGCTGTCTCGCCTCGTCAATCAGCGGATCGCCAGTCAAAACAACAGTTGGGGAGGTAATACTAACAGCCATTATTTTCCATGTCCCCAAGAAAACAGATCATGCCTTAATTGTGCAATTTCTGAATAATTTTTTGGTTCTTTTGCCAATGCCCAAGCAATTTTGACCCGTATCCAGCGCCGTTCATAATGCAAAACAACGAAATCTCTTCCAAGCAATTTCCTTCTAACTCCGGCTCTTGGCGCTTTCCATTCAATACTAGACAACTGCGCGCCATATCCACCAATCCAGGTATATAAATTGCCTGACAACCAGAAAAAAGCATCATCAAAGTATGGCGAGCCAAGACCTTTTCCATTTCCAAATATGATCCAGTCAAGCCATAACATATCATTCCACTCCAAATTTCCGCCGAAGCCTTGTCAATAATCTATCAGCGATTAATGTCACGACGGAAGTTTCATTCGCCGCCAAATCGCCCGCACATTTCCCGCACTGATAATTTCCACCCTTCCGGCGACAGACAAACCCCGGCCGCAAATGCAATCCATACGCCAATTTGCATTCATCATCGAGATCGGAATATTCGTCTGCCATTATCCCATCCACCCTAGATTATTATTTCCGCCCCGGCGGGAAAATTCCACATCTTTCCCGCGAAGCGCATCAGCAGCACGAGCCAGCCGGTTCAACACCCCATCAGCACTCTGTCGTGGCATCTTACTTCCAACCGCGAAATATCTAAACGCATCCGCGCCATCAGAGGCCCAATCGTGTACCGGATCGTTAGATAACTGTTTCGGAGAATTATCATCAATACTTTCCATCACCTTATATCGGTAATGCCGAAGGGCATTAATCCCATCCTCACAACCCTCCTCATCAAACCAGCAGGTTGGGAATATTATCCTCGCCGCATTAATGCCATCTGTCACCGACAATCTCGGAACTATCTGCACCCTGAACCCACCCTGCCGAAAAATTTCCTCAATACTCCGCTTGGAGCCAAGCCTTTTCGCTTTCGCGTCGTGGGGGAGAAAAACGGTGCCAATAATATATCCAGTCCCCTGCATGTACCTAATAAAATAGTTAATGCCGCCTGTAAGATCATCAATTGGGATAGAAGTGCCATTCGCCTCATGGTATTTCAGAAGCCGCCTTTCCATTCCAACCCGTTGCGCAAACCACATCGCGGTGTTATCGGCCCGCCCAAGATCGAAGAAAACATCCACCGGGACAGACTGTTCATACGGGACTTTGCAAATCCGGTTTTCCTCCATCGCCCGGCGGAGTTCTCGGCCATACACCGCCCCTTGGAGAGCAACCTTACAATGCCCTAACCAGACATTCAAATAACTGTCATAATCCCGTTCCTTATCCCGCAGCATCTCCTGCCGCAACACTTCCGGAAACCAAGGATTGTCCTCAAATGTCATCTTCCTGACAATACAACTATCATCTGCCTGAAGGACAAATCTCCGATATGTATAATCAGTTTCAAGTTCCGGATTGAAGGTCATCCAAATTTCTGAATTTTCCCGCCGAATTGTCGGAATCAAGATTTCCCAACTCGATTTCGAAACCTTGACCGCCTCTTCCACCCAGCAAATGTCAATCCCTTCATAGGATTTAATCCTGGTGGTGTTGTTTTTAATCCCTTCGAAGGAGAATTCCGTCCCATTCGGGCCATAAATTTTTGCCTTCTCAATTCGATAGTATTCCGACAGGCTAAGGGCTTCAATCTGATCGGACAGCACTTTATGAACGGATTCCCCGATGGAATTTTGGAACTCTCTAACACACAACACCCGGAGCGGTTGTTGAAGACCTTTTAATAACAATGCCCTCGCAACACCCCAGCTTCGCCCAGCACCGCGACCGCCCCAAAGGATTTTGAATCGTTTCGGCTGGAAGAGGCATTGGAGAGATTCGGGGAACTCGATCGCCGTGGGCGGGGTTTGCGTACCAATCATGGGTCGAGGAAGAGGGGACGAAGTGATTTCCATATCCCTTGCCCCCTCCCTGCCTATCAGAGCGAAAACGCCAGCACAAACGTTCCATTCCAGGCGCTCGTCCCAACATTCTTGAAGACGAAATCGACCGTGCCAGATCCAGAAGTAATGGAAACCAGCTGGACCTGACTCGAGATCGCTGTCTTGGGACGAAAAGACACCATCGGAACCGACGAACTGGTAATGTTGGAGTTCGTCAGCGTAAAGGTGTAGGTCGAGCCGGCCGCCGTGCTGAGGGATTCCGTCGTGACCGTCCCGGCCAGCGTGTTGAGGGTCGCCGCATGGGTCGTGCTAGTTGCCGTATTGGCAGCGATTTGGGATGCCAAACTCGCGACATCAAACTGCGTGGCGGCAACCGTTTGCGGCGCCTGCCCATTTGCCAACTGCGTATCAACTGGAATCAGCATCCGGGAAGTTATCTGGCTGACAACCCCAGATGGAACCGTTTGGGCCGTCCCATTAACTGTCACCGCACCGACTGTCGGCATCCCATTGGTATAAAGTCCCGCTGCATAGGCCGCAGAAATCGGAATAACAATCCCCAACCCTGCTAGCAGCTTTTTCCAATTCATCATAACCTTCAATCTCCTATTGATTTGACGAGAACCATTCCCATCAATACTGTGCCGCGTAGAATGTTTCAGATATGGTTCCTGTTATATCCACCTCGCCAGTTAAAACAACACCGGAATCCGTACAATGATAAACATCACCAGCTGCCAGCTTAACCGACTTCGCCAATGTCGAGGTTGCCGTTGTCAGCCCCACTGTAACATACATCGCGTTGGTGCCAGTGTTCTGAATCGCACACCCTTTCCGCTGGCTATTGGAGGTAAAAACTCTCTGAAATGTGTTTGTCGCAACAATAGTTGTGCTGCCATTGGTATTTCCTGTCGCATACGGGGAGGTAATGACGTTTTGTTGCGCCCAGGAAGGTGATGCCAGTAACCCAAACAATCCAGCAATTCCCAATATCTTCCACATTTCAAACTCCAACCTTCGTCTGGCATTTATACCAACTCATAATGCGGTCCGTCGAGGAAATCACTCCCAGCATGCCGCCTCTTATATTCCCCAACCTCATGTTCCAAATCATTCGACAGATCGCCCAGCGGGTGGTCCCACACTCCACCCCAGACAATCCTAACCTCCCTCTCCACCGCCGCCTGTTGCATTGCATCGGCGATATCCCAAATCAAATCCCAGTCCCACTGCGCCCGGCCATCTTTCCACGGCACCAAATCCACCGCATGACCAAATCCATCGCCCTGGATAAGGTGTTTCGAATTCATGATCTTGCTAGTGCCATCCTGCACATGCCGCACCTGGGCCTCTACCGTCCGGACTCCCTCAAACACTGTGAAATCCTGTTTTGTCAATTTTATCGCCTTGCTAACCACCCCAACCAGCTTCGGATGCACCCCAACAAGATTGGCGCGGCTCCGACTTCCCAGCACAAATCCCATCTCATTCTCCATCAATGCAAAATATTGTTCGCTACACCAGCCTTCAAAAACGCTGCCGTTGCACCAGCTCCCACCGCATTGGCTCCAATAACCGCCAATAAAATCTTTATCCACAATCCTTGCAATTCATCTCTCGTTCGATGGATACTATCATTAATTTTCGCCCGATCCTCCGAACTATCTTTCATAAAATCCCTCCACTCCGTCGTTCTATCTTCCTCCCACCTTCTCCGTTCATTCTGTCTATCTTCCAATCTTCTTTGCCTTTCATCACAAACACTAACATGGGATATAATCTGGGTCTGGGCAGTGGTAGCGATTTGCGTTGCTGTCGCGATCTGGTTCGCCATCTTATCTAACTGCAACATAACATCTCGCCGCAAATCGCCAATTAATTGTTCCGCCCTGCCATCATCCATAATGTGCAACCCTAGCCAACCTCAAAAAATCAGAAACTCCAACTCATCATTTCCCGCCACCAATTGAAATCTGCTTTGTGGCGGAAATTCGAAACACACCCGCCATGATAAACAAAATCAAGTCAATTATCGAATTAACTTGGGAATCAGCAATCGGATATCCCAACACCCCTGCAATCGCAATCACCATCCCGCCAAGCGCGGTCCAAACTGTCTTGGAGGTCAGGATTGATTTGAATCCATCATTCATTGTTTCGGCTCCGCCGGGATTGCCCCAACACAGCGAGTCAAATCTGTCTTCAATCTGTCAATCTCTTTTTGCATTTCTGCCATTCGCCCTGCCACTTGCTGTTGGGTCGTTGCTCCCATTTGGAATGCAATTTGCATCGCCGATTCGAATGGAATTGTTTTGATATCTTGCGAATAGGCCGACCCAGCCAGTAATCCCCCCAACACTAGTCCCAATCCAATCCAAACCTTCATTTTTCAAATCCCCAGACAATGATATCCAACCTTCGCCCCAGCAACATCAGAAGCAAAGGAAATTGTAACAGCAGTGGTAGAACTAGCTGAAATGCTCGCCGCAATGGCACTTCCGTAGACAATCGCCATACAAACCGGAGCTTCTGGACTCGGCGTTGACCCGCGATCAAACGGATATGCAAATGTCAGCGTGCAGGCTGTCACCGTTCCAGTCCCAATCGTCACCAATCCGCTCGTGTCAGAACTGGACGACCGAATTGTCGGGCTCGTTCCACAGGAGGAAACCGCCGGAGTTCCATTCGCAATCGGCGCGACATGCCCTCGAAGCGCAATCACCCCCGATTTATTTGCTCCACCCGGCACCCCAGTGTAAATATTCACATCCCCTGGAACTCCACTCCCGCCAACAGCATTTCCTCCTTGCAGCCCAATCGACCCACCATTCCCACTACCGGAGGAATCTCCATCCCCGCCCGCCAGCAACACGCTAGAAGTTTCGCCTCCGGACGGGGCATCGAGGGTAGAAATATGAACCGCACCGGAAGTTCCATTCGTCCCGGCACTACCGCCCAAAATCGTAACAAGCCCACCAGTTCCATAGTCGCTGGCAGGACCGCCCAGCAGTTGCAATTGCCCGCCGGCAGCACCAGAAGTGCCAGACAATAATGTTCCGGCAGCCCCTCCAGTAATGGTAAAATCCCCGCCCCCGCCAGGACTCCCCGCTCCACCCCCATCACCTCCCCTTCCTGCATCCCATGTTACATCCCCGCCAGCAGTTCCATCAGTTCCATCTGAATTTCCGCCACCAGCTTGTCCAACAATTCTTCCTCCACCGGCACCGCCGAGCAATGTTAGTGTGCCGCCACTACCATCACTTGTTGCCTCGTCGCCGCCGGAGATGGTGACATTTCCACCAACGCCACTAGCCGTTTGCCCCATCCCACCAGTGATAGTAATGCTGCCGCCATTCCCGTCGGACAGTCCGCCCAATCCGCCAGTTAGGGTTATCGGCCCACCATTTCCAATTCCATCCCCAGCACCGCCGGCAATTTCCACCGTATCCCCATCAGTATCGGTCGCCCCTGGCGCACCAATGACGCGGCTGCCCCAACCCGATGATGCCCCGCCCAGGGAATTGCAAACCTGGCCGTCAACCCCTGCCGTGCCACAAGCACCCCCAGCACTGACAGCAGAAATAACCCCACCACTCGCTGTAATAGTAACATTATCGACTTTGGCAATTCCAAACTGGGCATCGGTGATAAGCTGAATGGCTGGAGCAGCATCGCTCCGCATGAAAGTTGTGGCAACGCCATTAACAGCAACATTACTAGCGATGGCGGTAGGATTGGCGCCAACTGGCAGCAAGGCGGTATAAATCCCGGAACTGGCAGTAATGGTAACATTATCCGGTCGAGCACAACCCAGCTGCGACGGAGTGGAAATATAACACTTCACCACACCAGTTTCGACAATCGGTGACGGCTCAGTGAAGATTCCCTGGTCTCCGGTAATAGATGTCACCGTCCCGGTGCCACCGCCGCCAACATCTGGCGTCTGGGTCAGTTGGTTCCAAATCAAATTCCCATGAACATCCAATACCTTTTGGGAATAATGTCCGTCGCCGTAAATGATGGCCCGGCCAGCGGCGTCCAAAACGACAGGATTGGTGTTGAGGACATTCTTATCTTTGTCTTTCCAAGTATCTTTCAGTGTTGTCGTATTGGGGACATAGAAATAGACGCTGCCGGCAGCGAGTGGTCTGCCATTATGGTCAACAAATGTCTGCTCGGCATTTGGAAGCAGTTGCGCCGCATCCTGGGAACAAGCGGGGAATATAATTCCCCCGCCTATTGCCAGTGCCAAGAGAAATCGACACGTTACTTGCAAAGTTCGCTCCTGGCGTCGGTTTCATTCCCAACAGAAGATTGTCGTCCGTTAGGGAGATTCCGAATGGAAGTATTCCGCATCCGGCTTTGCTGACATGCCATTTCCGGACTCGTCATCAGGAATGTGGTGGAATTCGCCACTCGAAGCTGGGGACTCCGAATCCCCAACCGAACCAGAGCCTCAGTATTGTTAAGTTTCGCCATTAGTTGGCGCCGCCTAACACGGCTTAACTGGCATTTTATGCCGGTCATGCGCCGTTCCATTATGATGCGGCCCATGATCGTCATAATCATACGGGTGCTGCGATTTCAATTCCCGAACGGCGCCGGCCAGACTCGACCCCGTCTCCTGGGCACTGCCAGTATTGACTTTGCTCTTGTCCCGTCCGTAGCCTTTTTTGTCCATCGAATTCTCCATCATTTTGCCGAATTCATCGGAGCCGCACGACCCGCCTTCGGCAGAAACGGGCCGGGGCTATCTCAATTCATCATTTCCAACACTGGCAGGGGCCGACAAATCTCGGAACCGAAAATCTTTCCTTCCCCCAGCCAATGGAGGCAAACTCGATTCCCATCAATGGCGGATTCCAGCGCATCATCCAGTTCGACGGCCAGCTTAATGCCTGTCATGTCTGGTAGAACCCGCCGTGACACAACCATTCCCCAGGTCGGCCTCGACAGGGCATTTTCAACCACCGGCAAGTAGAGATTTTCCAATTCTTGATGACCGTCAGGTGTCCAGGTGTATTTCGATTCCAACACCCCAATTCCGATGTCTCCAATGGCGAACAAAAAGTCTGTCTGGCAGTAGCCTTTCCCGTTGGAGTCGAAATATTCAAACCATTGTCCGTGAATGGCACCGGGGAGGGCCGCCGCAATGCGGCGTTCGAATTTGACCCCCATTCCCTTGGCACCTCTCGGCCGCTCAATAGGAATCCCCCCTGGCCGATCGACCATCCGCGCCCAGAGGAGATTTTTAATCCGACGTTTCAATTTTCGGAATCCAGGTCGATGAAATCGACTCGCGAAACCAACTTTTCACCGGACCTCACGACGCCCTCTTCGAGGGCGATCTGCGGCTGAGATGGGGATACAAACTTGACATTCAGAGCGATATTCGGGGAGGACGAATTTCCATTCCCGCCGACACCGCTCCCCTTCGGCTCGGAGAGGAGGATTTTCGACATCTCCATTAATTCCCGTCGGGTGAACTTTTCCGGATCTTCTTCCAACCGCCGTTGGAGTTCGTCCAGACTCGACAACCCCAGATTTTTCATTCTCTCCAAGGCATCAACAAATATTGCCCGGCGGTTTTCCGCATAGGTTTCCATCAACTGGCGGAATAATGGATCGCGCTTTAATATTGAAATCCGGCTGGGGCAATACCCGGTTATCAGGGAAATTTCATTCTGATTCAATTCTCCAGCGGCCAATAGCTGAGCTAGATGATGATGGGAATGGCGAATGGATAGCAGCGATTTGAGATTGGCTGGAGCATCCGGAGTGACGGAAATATCTGGCAGGCTGTCGAATGACTTCCTGGGGCGGCCCTTCCCCCGGCTGGGAACTGTCGGCAAGTCAACCAAACTCACCAGCCCGCCTTCTCTATTGGTCATTATCCAAACTGCCACAAATCAGCTTCGGTCAAATCCTCGTAGAAGGCCCCCAGCATTCGTTCTTCCAGCTCGCCCCGCTCCGCGAGCTTGATCTCTTGGATTCGGCCGAGAATGAAATCCCAATCTTGGAGACAGGACGGTGGAATTGGGCGGGAATTGGGATTGGCATCGCTTTGTCGCCAGTTACATGACAAGCCGCCCCATTTCGCCACCGGGGTGCTGCAATGCTGGCAAGGCGCGCCCGGCGTCGCCGATTGGTGTTTCGAGATTCGTGGCATGGCAATTGGCCTATTAATTGCGGCCCGCATCATAGCACAGATGGCGGCGGGATGGAAGATGGGACTGGAAAGGCGGCGCCGAATTGTGGGACGCGGGAATGGTTAACCATTCCCTAATTAATGGGACAGGAATTTTTTGGGAAAAATTTTGGGGGGGGGTGATTTAATGGGAGCAAGATTTTATTTGAAAAATACTTTTGGGAATTAATGGGACTGAAGAAAAATTACAAAACCGCTTTTGGATGGAATTAGTGGGAGTGGGGTTTTTATCAAAAACACTTTTGGGGTTTCGGCCCCTGCCTCAAAAGTTAGGTCCCAGGCCGGTCCCCCCGGTCGATTTCCATTC